>WBZR01000349.1_pt4 | contig 31226 bp, 34 predicted proteins | sample 5204231 | NCBI WGS metagenome assembly WBZR01 (sample SAMN12412403, study PRJNA552823) | activated sludge metagenome | isolation source: activated sludge from anammox sidestream of wastewater treatment plant... | place: USA: Virginia | collected 2017-08 | reverse complement strand
GACGCCTGACCACCGAGCGATTGGTCTGATCCAGCAGCGTATCCTCGTACGTCGGCATCACCAGATTGGGCATCAGATATTCAAACATCGACCCGCTCCAGCTCAGCAGCGTCGCCTGACCGCCGGTATTGGTAAGCATGCGCCCCAGGGCAAACCAATGCTCCTGCGGCAACTGCCCCTGGGCGATACCCACAAAGCTGGTCAATCGCGCCTCCGAAGCCAGCAGGTCGTAATAACCCTGATCAATCCGATGATCCGATACATTGAATCCAATCGTCAGCAACTCGCGCGAACGGTCATAGAGGAACGCAAAATCCATGTCCTCCAATTTGCGCACGCGCAGGGCCAGCGACTCGGTTTGTTCTATTCGCCGACTGGCCACGCGGCTGCAACGATCAAGGTGGTCGCGCAGTTCGCCCAGCCACTGCCTGTCTGTTGTGCGCTCACCATCCCCATCGGGCAAATCAGCCAGTATCTGTTCCAGCTGTGGCAACAGCGTCTGCTGCAACTGGCTGAGCTGTCGCAATGTCGGGATTTTATCCAGCTCGCGAAGATGCTGGCGCAAATCCGCCAGTCGGTTCACCTGCTGACTGGAACCCCGCTGCCACAGCGCCTCAGGCGGTGCCGACTGCATTGACCAGCTCGCCAGATGATTCAGATCATCGGCGTGATCGCGCACATCGCGCACCAGCGCCTGAGTCCACCAGTGCAGTTCCGGCTCCTTGTGGCCAGCGGCCGCTGCGGCAATGTCATTGACATTGCGCGCAATGCGCTGCAGAAACAGCGCACTGGCTGCCAGCGTGGACGGCGCATTGCCCAGCTCTGTTTCAAGCTGATCGATCTTGCGAATGACTTCCAGCGGTGCCGCCACTGGTTTGCGATCGTTGTCGTAATTGAACTCACCCCGGGCGATTTCCAGAAGAACCTGCGCCGTGGTGCGCAGACCAGCAAACATCTGCGGCGAAACCAGCGACTGATCGGGCAGTTCATACAGCGCTTCGCGCAGCACCATCAAATGGCCAGCCATATTGCCGCTGTCCACCGTTGAAACATACAGCGGCGGCAACGGCCGCAGCGTGCGGGTGTCATACCAGTTGTAAAAATGGCCGCGATACAGATCCAACCGATCCAATGTATTCAACTGTTTTTCAGTGCGGTCCAGCAGACACTGACCGGAGATAAATCCGAAATCCCACGCACTGACATTAGCCAGCAGCGACAGACCCATGTTGGTCGGGCTGGTACGCTGCGCCACGACCGCCACCGGATGCTCCTGAAAATTATCCGGTGCCAGCCAGTTGTTGTCCTGATTGACAAACGTCTGAAAGTAACGCCAGGTTCGCCGCGCCAGCTTATTCAGGAACACGCGCTCATGGCTGAGCAGTTGAACCTGCCGTCGGTGCAACGGTTTACTCAACCACCAGGCAACCGCCGGTGAGACCAGCCACAATACCAACAGCGGCCCCGCCACCAGAATCTGCCGGGCATCGACCAGCATGATCAGTATGCCAACCGCCACCGCCAGCATCGTCGCCGGCCACATGCTCAACCAGTGCCCCGCCAGATCAGTCCGGGCGCTGCGCTCGGCATCGCTGGCGGTGCGCCATTCCAGCAAGTGTCGCCGCGAAATAAACAAGCGATGCAGTGTGCGGCCGATTGCATCCAGATAGATGCACGCATCGTACGCTAGAAAAGTCAGTTGATAGAGAAACTGCAGGCCGGATCTGGCCCCGCCACGCAGCGCACTGCGCGCGTGCATCCACCACGGCACTTCCGGCGGGCTGCGCAGCAGATCCATCACCGTTCCCACCAGTGCCGTCAATCCCAGAACCACCAACACGCCAAGGGTGATCCCGCCGCTGATCCACCCGCCCGCCAGCCAGCCAACAATCAACAGCAGCACCAGCGCCGGCGGCACGAGGCTTCGACGCAGATTGTCAAAAAACTTCCACCGTGACAAGGCACTGGTCACATTCTTCACCCAGCGTCCATCGCCGCCGGGAACGCGCGGCAGCAACCAGTACAGAATCTGCCAGTCGCCGCGGGCCCATCGGTGGCGACGGCCGATATCCGCCGTCACCCGGCTGGGGTGATCTTCAATCAGGATCACATCGCTGATCAACCCGCTGCGCGCATGGGCGCCTTCCAACAGGTCGTGTGAAAGAATCGCATTTTCCGCAAACCGTCCCTTCAGTGCCCGCTCGAAGGCGTTCACGTCATAGATTCCCTTGCCGATGAACGATCCTTCGCCGAATAAATCCTGGTACACATCGGAAACCGTGCGTGTGTACGGGTCAATCCCTGGATCGCCCGCCCACAGACGCACATACAGACTCTTATTGGCACTGGACAATGAGACGCCCACGCGCGGCTGAAGGATGCTGTAGCCTTTGACAACCGTGTTGGTCACCGGATCAAAAACAGGATGGTTCAGCGGATGCGCCATCACCCCGACCATCTGCCGGGCTGCATCGCGCGGCAACTGCGTATCCGTGTCGAGCGTGATGACATATTCAACGCTGCGCAGCACCGTCACATCGCCGACAATTTTCTGAAACTGATCGACGCCATCGCCGCGCAAAACGCTGTTGAGCTGAAAGAGCTTGCCGCGCTTGCGCTCGTAGCCCATCCAGACGCCTTCAGCCTGATTCCACAATCGCGGACGATGAAACAGATAAAAAATCTCACTGCGGTCATCGGCATATTTGCGGCGAAGCTGTTCGATGCCATTCTGCGCCTGCGCCAACAGTGCCTCATCGTTGGGCATCTGTGCCTGAGGCGCATCGGTATAGTCGGTCAACAGGCCAAAATAAAGCGAGGGATCGCGGTTGGCCAGATAGCGGATTTCCAGCAGCTCGATCATCTCGTCAATGGCCGCCTTGCTGCTCAGCATGGTGGGCACGATCACCAGCGTGCGATGATCGCTGGGAATGCCTGAAGCGAAATTCATGCGCGGCAAAATACGGGGTGGAACCGTCAAACTGGCGATAAAATTCACCAGCGTAATCGCCAGATGCAAACCCGCCCAGATCGGCAAAATACCCAGGGCAATAATCCATCCCCATCCCATCCCCGCGCTGCGCGCACCCCAGACACCCAACAGGACAATAACGGCGGTAAACAGCAAAATCGCACTGATATAACTGGCAAACGGCGCGCACTGTAACCCGCGCTGCATTAAAAACAGCGGTGTGCGACGGCGGCGGCATGCCTTATGCAACTGTCCCAGACCATCGTCAATCAGAAAATAGCCCACATGGGCACAGCGCGCACGCGGCCCCTGGGCTGCCATGCCCGCCCGCGCCAGCTCGATCACCTTGGCGGCCACGTCCTGCTCGCTCAGCGGACAATGCTTGGCGATTCGCTCCACCACATGGCGGTAATGATCGCGGGTGGCAAAATCCATGTCGTTGTACACATCCGCCGGATCGCTGCGCAGTGTATGTTCGACCAGACTGAGCGTCTCGACAAATTCGCGCCAGTCCATCGAGTCCAGAAAGCGCAAACTGGTGATGCTGTTGCCAACCGATACCTGATCGCTGGCTTGGTGCTGGCTTTCCGCCGCCACCGCCTGTTCGATCGTGGTCCCCTGTTCGCTCAGCCGCTGACCCAGCCATTCCATCACAAACGACAACGACGAATGACGCCCCTGAATCCGGCGCACAAATTCGGCGGTAAACGCGCACGTCAGTTCGATGCGCGCCCGGGCCAGATCAGCCAGAACCAGCACCAGATCCGCTGGATTCTTCTCCACCACCGCCAGCATCTTTTCGGCCCAGTCATGCGCCAGATCACGATCACGCCTACCGGCGCTGATGCGCGTCGCCACCCGGCGCAGATTTTCAATCAGCGCCAGACGCAGCATGATCGGAATCGCCCACAATTCGCCCAATTTGAGCACCTGCACCGATTGATAAGCGGAAATAAAACGGGTCAGGCTGGTCGCATCCACCCGGCCATCAACGTGGCTGATCAGTTCCAGGGCCAGACTGTAGACGCGCGGCGTGCCGGTGCGCGGCCCGTTGGCCAATTGCGGCAATTCCAGCGAATATCCGCGCGGGAAGTGCCGGCGCGCAATGCGAATCTGCTCCTCCACCAGATAGAAATTATCCAGCAGCCATTCACCCGCCGGGGCGATGCGCCGCCCCCGTTCGACCGCCCGTGTCACCAGTGAATAGGCGCTGAGCAGGATGCTTTCGTTATCGCGTAAACGCGGCAGGAGCAGGTCCGTACCCCGGCGTTGCGACAGCGCATGCCAACTGCCCAGCCCCTTGGCGTGACGTTCGAGCTGCTCGACGCTGAACAACTCCGCGCGCAGCGGTTGCTCCTCCTGTTGCGCTTCGCGTGGTCGCACTTCGTTATTGCCCGCAAAACGTGCTCGAAACTGCTCCTTGATCTTCCCTACAACTGTCAGCGGCAAAGCATGCTCCATTAAAGATTATTTCCCCACCGACGCTACCTGCCTCTTGTATAAGATATTGCGATTATTTGTAAAGGCACGCCGGTGGCTAACGGATAGGTTACCGGATTACCGGCCATGCCGATATGGTTTGCTTCTTTACCAACAGCATCAATCCGACCAATTCGGCACGGCTGATCCCTGGCACGGGCGATCAGCCGCAACGAAAAAGGCTGCTTGAATACAAAGCAAACCAGTTCGGTTGTATAATGCGATCCTGATTCAAGTTGGCTGCTGGTCTGGAACCCCAGCATCGATCGATCAGCCTTGGACAACATGGTTCGCCAGAAGGAATTACGCGATGGCACTGAAAAAAGAGGAAGTTCTCACCCGCATGGGCCAGACGGGCATTGTGGCTGTCATCCGTACCCGGAACACGGCCCAATTGATCGATATCACCGAAGCACTGCTGGCTGGCGGCGTTGTCAGCATCGAAGTGACCATGAGTACCCCCAAGGCGATCAACGGCATTGAAATGCTGGCGGATCGATTCGGCGATCAAGCCTTGATCGGCGTTGGCACGGTGATTGACGCTGCCACCGCCCGCGATGCCATTGCTGCTGGTGCGCAATTTGTCGTTTCGCCAGTCACGGATGAACAAATCATCGCCACCACCATCCGCTACGGCAAAATCAGCATTCCCGGTGCTTTCACGCCAACGGAGATTCTTCGCGCCTGGACACTGGGTGGGGATATCATCAAGGTCTTTCCGTCAACCGCCCTGGGGCCGCAGTTTTTCAAAGATCTGCTGGCGCCATTGCCGCAACTTCGACTGACTCCAACGGGCGGGGTCAATCTGAAAAATGCCGGTGAATGGATCAAAGCCGGCGCCGTCTGTGTCGGTGCCGGTTCATCGCTGGTCAGCCAGGAGGCGATAACCTCGGGCAACTGGGCCATGATCAGTCAGAACGCCAAGGCGTTCGTCGAGACAATTGCCGCTGCACGAACAAAATAAATCTTTCTGATTATTCATTGCCTCAAATAAAGTATCTGTCGGGATCAGGCTACCATGGATAAAAATATCAAACAAAAATTGGAACAGGCGGGCCAGGATCAGGTGCTGCGGTTCTGGGATCAGTTGACCTCGGCCGAACAAAGCCAATTAGCCAGCCAGTTACAGGCGCTGGATCTGGTGCAAATACAACAACTGGTTGATGAATATGTCCTGCATCGGCCTCAGTTGCACATTCCATCGGATATCAAGGCCGCCCAGGTCTATCCGTACCGCGCTCAGACCCCGGAGCACAAAACTCTGTACGCCCAGGCGCATCAGCAGGGTCTGAATCTTCTCAAGGATGGCAAGGTTGGCGCGTTTCTTGTCGCCGGTGGTCAGGGAACGCGCCTGGGATATGAAGGGCCAAAGGGTGAATATCCCGTAACGCCGATCAGCAAAAAACCGTTGTTCCAGGTCTTTGCCGAGCAGCTTTTAGCCCATAGCCACGAGGCCGGCAAGGCGATCGCCTGGTACATCATGACCAGCGATATCAACGATGGCCCGACGCGCGCTTTTTTTCAAAAGCACAACTTTTTTGGTTACGACGCATCCGCTGTCTTTTTCTTCCCCCAGGGCATGATGCCGGCATTCGGTCTGGATGGAAAGATGCTGCTGGCCAGCCGCAACAGCCTGGCGCTTTCTCCCGATGGTCACGGCGGGTCGCTGCGCGCGCTGCATCGAAGTGGCGCATTGGCGGATATGCGCCGCCGGGGAATCGAGCATCTGTCCTATTTTCAGGTGGATAACCCGATTGTTCACACCATCGACCCGTTGTTCCTTGGCCTGCACGATCTGAGTGGTTCGGAAATGAGCAGCAAAACCATCGCCAAGGCGCATGCGCTGGAAAAGGTGGGAAACTTCTGTGTGGCTGATGGCAAACTGCAGGTTATTGAATACAGCGATCTGCCCGAACATCTGGCCAAACAAACCAACCCTGACGGCAGCCTGAAATTTAATGCTGGCTCCATTGCGATTCACGCTCTGCGCGTATCGTTCGTTGAGAGATTGAATGAGGGCGGCCAGTTGCATTTACCGTGGCATCGGGCGGAGAAGAAAGTCAATTACATCAACGACGCCGGTCAACTGGTCAAACCGGATAAACCCAATGCGATCAAGCTGGAACAATTTGTCTTTGATGCAATTCCGCTGGCGGCCAACCCCATTGTTTATGAAACGGATCGCAGCGAGGAATTCAGCCCGGTTAAAAACGCTGAGGGAGTCGATTCGCCCCACACCAGCCGTCGCGATCAGATTCATCGCCACGCCCGCTGGTTGCGGTCGTGCGGTTGTGATATTCCAGCCAAGGGGGACGAAATCGATGCCACCATCGAAATTTCGCCGCTTTATGCCGCCAACGAAACGCAGTTCCGGCGCAAACATACACAAGTCCGCCATATCAAGCCCGGCGAGCATGTATATATCGAATAACCTCGATTGAAATAAACCGGTGCAATTTTCACTCGCGCTGAATCGCTCACCTGCGAACTGGCAGGCAATCGGATGATTGCGCGCCAATCGGCTTTTAGCTGACTCTGGCTGGCGACGGGCCTAAAATACCGGCATGACTCATCGCACGCTTGGCCGAACCGGTCTTCACGTTTTTCCCATTGGTTTTGGATCGGCCCCGGCTGCCTATCTCAAGGCTGACGCCCAGGCGGCGACGAGCATGATTAATTTCCTGCTCGATAACGGCGTGAATCTCATCGACACGGCCGGCAGCTATCCGGGTTCAGAGGAATTCCTTGGCCAGCACCTCATGAACCGGCGCAAGGATTTTATTCTTGTCAGCAAATGCGGGCCTAAGTTCACCGGCCTGCCGGGCGAGGCTGGCAGCTATGAAATGGTCAGCGCCACCGTCGATCGTGCCTTGAAGCGCCTGCAAACCGAGCGCATCGACATCATGCTCATCAACTCCCTGAATCTGGAACTCTTTCAGCGCGGCGATGCCGTCCGCGCGCTGGTTGATGCGCGCCGAGCCGGGAAAGTCGCGCACATCGGACTCAGTGGTGATAATGAACTGCTGGATTATGCTGCAACGCTGAACGATATCGAAGTGGTTGAAACGTCGATCAATATCGTCGATCAGCGCAATATCGATCTCGCCCTGCCGATCTGCCGCCAGCATAATGTCGGCGTGCTGGTGAAACGCCCGATTGGTAATGCCTGCTGGAAAGATTTGTCCGAACAAGGTGGAATCTATCAAAAGTACGTCAAAGGTTATTCCGAGCGTTTCAGCGCCATGGCGCTAACGCCGGCTGATCTTGGTTTTGAAGGTGATCCGCTGACGCTCTGGCCACAGATCGCCCTGCGTTTCAGTCTGTTCCAACCCGGCGTGCATGTCGCCCTGTCAGGAACCACGCGCCAAGCCAACGCTCAAGCGAATCTCCGTTCAGCGCAGATGGGACCACTGCCACAGGATGTGATTGATAAAATCCGATCAGCTTTTCATCAGGCGCAGGGCCAGACCCCCTGGCCGGCGCTGACATGATTCGTTCATCTTCGTGCCTTGAACCTTGTCGATCGCGCTGACAACCGCCACAAGCACGGCGGGCTGTAACCCGAATCAGCCAAGCCACTCACCCGACAATGGTGGCCAATTACTGCATCGCTTTCAACGCCAACTCCAGATTGTCATGGCTTTCCAGACGATGATCGAGGCGCGTCACTTCCATGATTTTCCGGCAATTTTCATCCAGCCGCGCCAATTTGAGCTGCCCGAACAATTCCTCGCACCGACTTTTCATCCACAGCAGCGATTCAAGACCATCCGAATCAATGAAGGTGGTTTTTTCCATGTCAACCACGAAATCAACGATCTGTTTCTGTTCAATCACCTGTTCAACCGTTTTACGAGCCGTTGCAACATCCTCACCGGAAAATTCACCTTCCAGTTTCAGCACACAGATTTGATTGTATTCTTCCGATTGTACCGCCATGACATTGCTCCTATTGCACATCGGGCCGGCTGACTCGCGCTCATCTTTGTGTTTACGCGGCGTGGCTGAACGGGCGCTTCTGCTTATGCTCGTATTCATGCAGCAGACTCAGATACCGGTCGATGCCGACATTGACAAACAGCTCGGCCAGTTCCGGATCAAACTGCGAACCCGCCGAACGTTGAATTTCCGCTATCGCCACTTCCAGCGGCAGCGCCTTACGGTATGTCCGGTTGCTGGTCATGGCATCAAATGAATCCGCCAGGCAAATCACCCGCCCCATGAGCGGAATAGCCGAGCCGGAAAGTCCATACGGATAACCACGCCCATCCCAGCGTTCGTGATGATGCAGAATACCGGGGATGATGTCTGCAACCTGCTTGATGTCACTGAGAATACGCGCACCCATTTCAGGATGTTTCTTGATCTGGGCAAACTCCTCATCCGTCAATCGACCCTCTTTGTGCAAGACGGCTTCGGGAACCCCGATTTTTCCCACATCATGCAGCAGCCCCGCCATATAAAAGCGCTCGATGGTTGCTTCAGGCAGGTGCATCTCTGTAGCCAGTTGACGGGTCAATAATGCCACCCGCTCGCTATGACCGCAGGTATACGCATCCTTGGCGTCCACCGCGCTGGTGAGGCTGTGCATCAGCCCCATCATCAGATCGTGCACATCTTCAAACAAAACCGAATTCTGAAGATAAATCGCAGACTTGTTGGCGACATTGCCCAACAGTTTGCCGTCCATCGAATCAAAATCATCACTGTTTTTATCGATGGCAAACAGACAACCCATTATTTTGCCCTGCCGCTGCAAGGCAACAGCGATGATCTGCCGGGCATATTCGCTCAACCATCGCAGCGATGGATCATGACGCAGATCATTGACCAGCAGTGTGCCCTTGTGCTGGGACAGCAACGGTATTAAATCATCGGCCAGCCGATGAATCTTACCCGGGGGTAAACTCATCTCGCCATAAAGCACCGGTGGGAATTCGCGCAGCGTATCATCTTTGATCGACACACCGATACCGCGCACATCCATCACTTCCAGCACACTCAGGCAGACCTGTTTGAAAAACTCCATTGGTCTGCCGTTCACCCGTGTGTAGCTGCCGATGCGGTAAATCAGGTTGAGTTCCTCGTAGGTGTCGGACAACTGGCCGGATAAACCGTTGAGTTCCTCCTGCATGCGCTCAAAACGGAGCTGGTCTTCGGTCAGTGTTGCCAGCAGCCTGGCATGGCCGCGCATCACGCGCGGGCTGAACGCCGGCAATGAGTCGGCCTGTTGCACCAGCCAGGTACTGTCAAGTCCCAGCCGGCCACAGACGCGCATCACATCTTCGGTAGCGCCAAAGGCTTTGCTCTTGGCAGTGATCAACAACATCGCCTGCACCTGTCGTCGTTCGACATAAGGCACGAGGGCGAAAATGGCACCGGCTGGCTGTTCCCAGATCAACGGCGCCGCCTCGGTTGTAAGCTGGGTCGCAAGTGTCGCCAATCGTTTGCTCTGATCTTCCGGAAACTGCACCAACGGCAGGGCAAAGCGTGTAAAAAACAACCCTGCTTCAGGATCGCTGAAATAGAGCGAACCATCACATTTGAACACACTGAGACACAGGCCCGTCAGACGCAGACGGCCGGACAACATCGTCAGGGTTTCGGTACTTAAACCGGCCCAGGCGGGTTTGGTATCAACACATGAAGTGCTTAAGGTCGGCATTGACAATCTCCCTTCCTGCCACACCACGATCTGATCGGCTGATAATATCCAGAAGCAGCGATGTGCTGGTGTTCTGGTATTACGCCGAACAAAGCGTAATCAGGCTGCTTTCTGCAGCATCTCATTTACTGTCGTCAATAATTCGCGCGGACTGAAGGGCTTACTGATCATCAACAAGATACCGCTTTGCTGCATATCCTGCGGTTCAAGGTGATAACCGCGTGCCGTGAGCATAACCGCGGGAATATGGGACGTTGTCGGTTCATGCTTGAGACGATGACACAGCTCCAAGCCCGATAAACAGGGCATGTGGTAATCGGTAATCAGCAGGTCCGGTAACTGCGAGGTGGCCAGTTCAAACGCCTCCTGTCCGTCGCGGGCACAGATCACCTCATATCCGGCATTGCGCAATTTCAATGAAATGACGTGCAGGATATGCGATTCATCATCCGCAATCAGTATTTTTTTCGCCATTGTGTTTGTCTCCTATTGGCACAGTTCCAGTTCAAAACTAAACGTAGTCCCCACGCCCACCTGGCTTTCCACCCTCACGACGCCTTTGTGGGCGGTCTCGATGATCTGTTTAACCAGCGACAGCCCCAGCCCCGTACCCTTGGCCATGCCGTTATTGCGCTCGACGCGATAAAACTTCTCGAATAGCTGCGGAAGATCACTTTCCGGTATCCCCGCCCCCGTGTCGCGGATGAATGTCGTTACCGTATGTTTGTGTTCGTTGACCTGGGTCTCGACCGTAATCGTCCCCCCCTCAGGCGTATACTTGACTGCATTACTCAGGAGGTTCAGAACCGCCTGATAGATCATGTCCTTGTCAGCCAGCGTCTGGTAAAACGCCGGTGTCATTTTTTCCACGAGGCCGATCTGTTTCATCTTCGCCTGCGGCGTAATCACTTCGATCGCTTCCTTGATCACCAGCGGCAACGACAACGGCTTGCGATTGGTCTGCACCAACCCTGATTCAATACGCGAGATGCTCAGAATGTTGTCGATCAGGCGCGAAAGGCGGTTGGCCTCTCCCTGGATCACCTCGTAAAACTCCTGCTGGGTTTTATGATCCTCCGCTTCGCCATCGATCAGCATCTCGACATACGCCTTGATGCTGGCCAGCGGCGTTCGCAGCTCGTGGCTGACGCTGGAAACGAAGTCGTTTTTCATCTGGGCCACTTCGTTTTCGCGGGTCATATCATGCAGCACCGTCACCACGCCCCCCACGCCATCACCGTTGTCAGCAACGCAATTCAGCGTAACCTTATAGATACGCATCCCCTGATCGCTGCGCATCTTGTGTTCAACCACGCGGTGACTGTTGCGCGAGCCACTGGTTCGCATGTCGCGGATCAACTCGGTCAACGATGAGGTCTTGACGATCTGATCGATTGGCAGACGGTCAGCGCCTAATTCAAACCCGAACGTCCGCGCCGCGGTGTCGTTGGCCAGCACCACTTCATCAAAATTGTTACTGACCAGCACGGCATCGGAAATGCTGTGAATAATCGCTTCAGCGTGCCGCCGCTCATTGGTCGCGACCTTGAGCTGGATCTCCAGCTCCTTGACACGCATGACCGATTCGCTCACCGACTGTTCCGTCGTCTCCAGTAATTCATTGACCGCCTGTGTCAGCGGCAACAGGTCACTGCTGACCGCCTCCACATGGCTGCCCGTAAGATGCCGTTGTGAAATATCCTGAATCTGCAGCCGAAGGCTGGCGTAGTCACGCCGCAGAAAAATCTGGGCGCACGTGCCGATGGCAGCCGCCACCAGCAGCAGCACTGAGCCTATCCGCAGATACGGATGGGCGCCACCTGGTCCGCGCAGGTCATTCAATGCGCCAAGGCCGATGTAGAGCATGCCTCCCAGGCCAAACAGCAGCGACAAATAAAACAGTATCTTGCTACGACGCACGCACTGAAGCGCCCAGCGGGCGCCCTCCGGGTGAAATAAAATCGACGCAACTAACGATCGTATCGACCTGGAACAGTCGCCACTTTCGGAACAATCAGCCCAGATCACCATCCGCCCACGTCTTATAAAAATCCAAGCAATGGGCTGGACACCGACTCCGCTTCGGTCTGTATCCTGCGCTACGCTTGGGCAAGTGAAGCAGAAAGAGGCAATACGCTCATCACAACTGGTACAACAATCAGGGGCAGGTCATCAGGGCACGCGATTTGACGGGGAACGAAAAAACGCCGCAGCGACCGCTGCGCCAACCGTGGCAATCTTTCGCACGATGAAATGAACTATGAAAAGAAAAAACCCCGTAAATTACGAGGTTTTTTAGATACGAGAATCAATTGTACTAATGCTGGGATTACCCCAATGGGCCCGACAAGATTCGAACTTGTGACCTCGTCCTTATCAGGGACGCGCTCTAACCAACTGAGCTACGAGCCCGCATTGCGCGGTTGAGGCGGGATGCGATTCTAGATCACCGCCAGAAAGTTTCAATCATGCCAAGTCAAGACGCGTTTACTGTTGTTGAATCGCTCACGCTTGAATCGACCAACCCGGGAAAAACCTCGTACAATTTTGCCAATTTTTCAGGCTGACGCTTCGGGAGCCGCCGCTTCGGTCGCAGCCGGTGCAGCATCCGAGCCAGCTTTATTACCCTTGGCCAGACGCGAGGCAAACTGATGCCGGCGTTCATTGCGCTGACGGCGCAGACCAGCAGATCGGCGCACCTTCTTTTTTTCGCCGTCGGAAGCTGCTTCTTCCGTCAGCAGTTGCAACAGAACCAGGCTGCCACCATCGCCGATGCGGTAGTCGCTCAGTTTGATGATCCGCGTGTAACCGCCGTTACGCTTGGCGTATTTCGGGGCGATTTCATTGAACAGCTTCTGGATGACCGTCTTATTCCCTTCGGTCACAAAATCCTGATTTTCATCGACCAGACGGCGATCCTGCAAGATCGCAATCACGCGACGACGCGCCGTCAAGCTCTGGCTGCGAGCAAGGGTAATCAGCTTTTCAGCCATTGCCCGAACTTCCTGCGCCTTGGGCAGGGTGGTGCGGACTTTGCCATGTTCAAACAGGCTTTGAACAAGGTTGCGACGCATCGCTTTGCGATGCTCGGTGTCACGGCTGAGCTGTCGACCGAACATTCGGTGACGCATGGGAAACTCCTGTCAATATAATTACGTTCTCAAACAAACTAAAATATCTTCAAACACGCTCATTACCCGACTGAACCGGACGACGAGCCACTATCGTTACGATCCGACGAGCCGCCCGACGATGGAATGTTGCCGACATCCAGCCCCAGGCTCAGACCCATATCGGCCAGCTTGCGCTTGACTTCGCGAAGCGAGGTCTTGCCAAAACTCCGAACCTTGAGCAGATCGGCCTCGGTCTTGCGCACCAGTTCGCGCACCGTCTGAATCTTGGCTGTTTCCAGGCAGTTATTGGCACGCACGCTCAGATCAAGCTCCTGCACGGTCATATTCAGCTTATGCTGAAGCTCAGGATCATGCTCAACATGGCTGGTCTGACGAATCGCCTCCAGCGCGTCTTCACTGGCGGTTTCAGCGCCCAATTCAAAATACTGCACGAACGGATTCAAGTGCTTGCGGAGAATCTTGCTGGCTTCGACCAGCGCCATTTCCGGCGTGACCGTACCATCAGTCCAGATCTCCAGAACCAGACGATCATAGTCCGTCTTCTGGCCTACGCGGGCATCTTCAGTGCTGTAACGCACGCGGGTGACGGGGGAATAGATCGAATCGACAGCAATGACGCCAGCTTCCAGATCTTCCCCCGCTTCCTCGATATTTTCAGCACTGGTGACATAACCGCGGCCCTTCTGCACCGTCAGGGTCATGTCAAACTCATAATCCTCGGTCAACGTCGCGATGACCAGATCACGATTGATCACGGTGATGCTTGGATCCGCTTCGATCATGCCGGCCGTCAGGGCGCCGGCTTTGTTCGAGTGCAGACGCATCGTTTTGGTTTCATCGCCATCCAGTTTAACAATCAAGGCCTTGACATTGAGGATAATGTCGGTGACGTCTTCGATCACACCCTTGAGGCTGCTGAACTCATGGTCTGCGCCCTTGAGCTTGATCTGGGTGACGGCTGCGCCTTCCAGGCTTGACAGCAGGATACGCCGCAGGCTGTTGCCCACCGTCGTACCAAAGCCGCGTTCAAACGGTTCAGCGGTAAATTTACCATAGGTTCCCGAGGAAACCTGCTCATCGCGCACAACGCGCGAGGGCAACTCAAGACCGCGCCAACGAATTCTCATGATATTTCTCCTTTGCGTCGAGTTGAATTGTCGGAAGTTCCCGCCCCCACCTACAGGGGCCATCTGTACTCCAACCTCGTCAACCAGCGCTGAATAATTATTTTAACTGGTTCGATCAGCCACCAGGCTGCATCCACCCACCCAGTCGCATCGATATCGTCCCGACCAGGCATTGCCAACCGTTGATCATTAAACGCGACGCTTCTTGGGCGGCCGACAGCCGTTATGCGGCAGCGGTGTCACATCTTCAATACCAATGACTTTCAGACCCGCGTGCTGAAGTTGAATAACCGCTTGTTCGCGACCGGCACCGGGGCCTTTGACGCGCACTTCAATTTCCAGCATTCCGCTCTTACGGGCCACCTGGGCTGCATTTTCCGCCGCCCGACCCGCCGCCCACGGCGTACTCTTGCGCGCGCCTTTGATTCCTGGTACGGAACCAGCCGATGCGCAGGAAATTGTCTCACCGTTGGGATCTGTGATCGTAACGATGGTGTTATTAAATGTTGATTTGATGTGGGCGATACCGCGCGTCACACCCTTGCGAAGCTTTTTCTTGGCGCCTTGCTTACCAGCCTTGCTGTCAGCCATTTTTTATTCCTGTTGCAAAGCGGATCAACCGGTCGTACGACCGTCCCCGCTTTTAATTTTCTGATCATTTCCAACCAGCACTTCGATTGGCCAGCGATGCAAATGATCCATTGATTCACACAATTGTCTTACTTGCCGAGTTCCTTCACGCCCTTCTTGCCAGCCACGGTCTTACGCGGGCCTTTACGCGTACGGGCATTGGAGCGAGTACGCTGACCGCGCACCGGCAGACTCTTGCGATGGCGCTGCCCGCGATAGCTGGCAATATCGCGCAGCCGCGTGATGTTCTGCTGAATCGAGCGACGCAACGCACCTTCGACCAGCGTGTAACGATCAATCACACCGATGATCTTGGCGATTTCGTCTTCCGTCAGATCCTTGGCGCGACGCTGACCGTCAATGCCAGCTTCCTTGAGAATCTTGTCGCTGTTGGTCGGCCCCAGCCCGTAGATATAACGCAGGCTGATGCGGATTGGTTTGTCGTTGGGAATATCAATACCCGAAATACGTGGCATTAGTCACTCCAGTTGCCCGATAAATTCAGTAACAATAGACGATTAAGGGCCTATCGTCTGATTGGGAAGCTGGCAGGCCAACTCCCGAGATCAAACAAACTAGCCTTGTTTTTGCTTGTGCTTGACGTTTGTGCAGATCACGCGAACCACGCCCTTGCGGCGCACAATCTTGCAGTTTTCACATATTCTCTTGACGCTTGTTCGCACCTTCATATTGCACCAGTCCGCTTCGTGTTGTTCGAATCAAACAATTTAACAGAAACTCACCCACACCTCAAGGGGGTTTGTCTCATAAAACCAAAACAAACGCTGTTGCAGCATAATAACCGCTGCATCAGACGCATGGGGCCTGCTCGTCAGACCAACCGACCATCCGTTAAAACATCCGCTCCGGCATCCGTTACCGCCACGGTGTGCTCAAAATGGGCGGCCGGTTGACCATCGCGCGTCACCACCGTCCAGCCGTCACTGAGCATATTCACCTGCCGCCGGCCCATGACCACCATCGGTTCGATGGCCAAAGTCATGCCTGATCGCAGTATAAAATCGCTGCGCATCTGTTCGTGACTGACAAAATTAGCCACTTTGGGATCTTCGTGCATCGTCCGTCCGATACCATGACCCACAAATTCACGAACGACCGAAAAACCGGCTTTTTCAATCATTGCCTGCATCAATCGGGCAATATCCGACCACTTTCGGCCTGGTTTGATATTTTCAATCGCCAAATCCAGGCTTTGGCGGGTTATGTCAAGCAGTTTCTGTTTGGCTGGCGATATTTTCCCGACCGCAACCGTCACCGCTGAATCAGAACAATATCCCGACAAACCAGTCGCTGCATCAACCGTAACAATATCCCCTTCATGAAGAACGCGCGTCCCGGGGATGCCATGCACCACTTCTTCATTAACGCTGATGCACGTTTCAGCGGGATAACCTTGCCCGGGTTTATAGGTCGGGTAATTTTTACTCAACCCCACCGCACCGTGGCGCTCCAATTCCTGGCGGGCGATTTCATTCAGTTCGCCGGTCGTGATTCCTGGTTTCACCGCCTGACACATCAATTCCAGAACCTTGCAGGCAACCTGTCCAGCGCGCCGCATCTGCTCGATCTCGCGGCGGGTTTTAATGACGATTGGCATGGATTCTGGTTGCCCTGCCATCAACCGCTGTCCCATGCAGGCACTTGTCATCAACCTGCGTCAACAACGGTTTGAGAGGCAACTCCTTAATACTGGCTTCCCTTAATTCGCTTGCCTTTGGCGCCGGGGCTGCTCAAAAAGCCGCTGTAATTTCGCATCAACAAGTTCGCTTCAATTCGCTGCACCATGTCCAGACCAACACTGACCACAATCAGCAGACCTGTTCCACCCAAAAACGCTGTGATCTGCCAGTCAATATCCAGCCAGGCGGACACAGCCGTCGGGATCACCGCGATAATCGCCAGAAATGCTGCACCGACAAACGTGATGCGCATCATGACACGTTCCAGATAATCCGCTGTCCGTTTACCCGGACGCAACCCGGGAATAAAACTGCCATAATCGCGCAATTGGCTGGCCATTTCCTTGGGCTGAAATTGCACCGTTGTCCAGAAATAGGCGAAGAAATAGATCATCGCAATTTCGGTAATGATGTAGACATACCCGCCACGGGTAAACTCCAGATTCAACCAGCGCATCGACTGGGTCCACCAGCCGACATCGACCTGATTCGGATCGCCGGCCAGTGTGCTGAACAGGAATCCCGGGAAAAGCATCAGCGATTGCGCGAAAATGATGGGCATGACGCCGCCGTGATTCACACGCAGCGGCAAATATTGTTTGGCACCGCCATACACCTTGCGGCCACGGGTATGTTTGGCTTGCTGGATCGGAATACGGCGCTGGGCCTGCGTGATCAGAATCGAACCGGCTGTAATCGAGACAAAGCTGGCCAGCAGGAAGATCAACTTGCCCAGGGTCATGGTGCGCTGCGGATCAGCTGCGCCGGACAGGCTGAAGTTGGACGTTTCGATTACCAGGATGATTGCGTACGGCATGCGGCTGAGAATGCCCGCCATGATGATCAGCGAAATACCATTACCCAGACCATATTCGTCGATCTGTTCGCCCAGCCACATCAGGAAGATGCAGCCCGCCGTCAACGAAAAAATCCCCATGATCCAAAAGAGCGAACTCCCTTGGAATCCCGCCTGCACCATGTCATTCTGGTGCATGTACCCCAGCCAGAAAATGGCTTGAACCACACACAGCGGAACCGTCAGATAGCGCGTCCATTCCTGGATTTTGCGCTGACCTGTCTGCCCCTCCTTCTTCAGTTTTTCCAGCGCCGGAACGACCGTCGTCAGGAGCTGAAGAATGATCGACGCCGAAATGTACGGCATGATTCCCAGACCGAAAATCGTGCTCTGGGAAAGGTTTCCTCCGGAAAACAGCGAGGCATAATTGGCAAAACGCTCGACCGCCGTAGTGCCCGCCCCTTCCTGCATCTTCGCTTCCAGCGCGCTCTGGTTCACACCGGGAATCGGAATATGAAATCCGACGCGATATACCAGCAGCATGAACAAGGTAAACAGCACCTTGTTCCTCAGTTCTGGAACTCGAAAAACATTAAGCAGCGTCTTGAACATGGAATCGGTCCGTCCGGCGGAGCTTCATCTTACTCTGACGTCGTTTCAGCCGAGGCGCTGTCGCCTTCAGAGGCTTGGGCGGCTTCGGCAGCCTTGGCTTTTTTACCCCCAGCCTTGCCAGTACCTTCGCGCGGGACAAATTTCTTCTTTACCTTGGGAAATTCGTAGGTCTCTCCCTTGGCATTGTTCGCCTGACCGCCCGAACGGGTGATCAGATCAAACGCGCTGCGCGAATACTTGCCCGCCTGAATCGTCAGCTTTTTGCTGATTGCGCCCTCGCCCAGAATCTTCACCGGAAGCGCCGTGTCCTTGATCAGACCGGCTTCATACAGCGTGTTGCTGTCGATGATGCTGCCATCATCAAACTGCTGCAGATCCTGAACATTGACGATATGGTAACGGCGCTCAAATTCAAAATTGCTGAACCCGCGCTTGGGCAGGCGACGAAAAATGGGCATCTGCCCATGTTCGTGTCCACGTTTGACATATTTACCCACGCGCGCCTTGGCGCCCTTGGTACCACGGCCAGCGGTTTTACCTTCGCCGGCACTGCGGCCGCGCCCCTTGCGGGTTCGCTTGCGGTTGCGCGTTGCGCCGGACGTTATTTCGTGAATCATGCTCATGTCTGCTTCTCGTTGATCAATGTCCTGATATCAGGCCAATTACTAACTTGTCGTCATTCCCAGCCAGACCGGCGTGAAATCGCGGCGAGAACGCGCGATCACACCACCAACATTCATCCGCACTCACGCGGTTTCCAGCTCGCCAGCGCCCTTGGGCAGCTCAACGCCGCGTTTCTGGCTGACACGCTCAGGCGACTGAATACGTCGCAGTGCATCCAATGCGGCCTTGACCAGATTCTTCGGGCTGGTCGAACCATACGCCTTGGTCAGAATGTCTGTGATTCCAGCCAGTTCCAGCACGGGGCGCACACTCTTGCCGGCGGTAACACCCGTACCCGGACGCGCCGGAGCCAGAACAACGGTGCTGGCACCGGATCGTCCTGTTACCTGGTGCGGAATGGTCGTACCCTTCAGGCTGACCTTCAGCATGTTCTTCCGCGCATCCTTGGTTGCCTTTTCCACAGCGGGCGGCACTTCATTGGCCTTGCCATAACCGATACCCACATTTCCCTGACGATCACCCGCGATTACCAGTGCCCCGAAACTAAAGGTACGTCCACCTTTGACCACTTTGGAGCAGCGATAAATACGCACGACCGAGCTTTCCAGACCACCCTCTTCTTCGCGCGAGCGTCGCTCACGATTGCCGCCGCGCTGACCACCGCGCTGACCGCCACGCTGACCACGTTGCTGCCGACCCTGTCCTGAGTCTGCACCAGCACCACCGGCTTGATCCGTTGCCGATGCGGTTGTGTCCTGACTCTGATCAGCCTGCGCTTCGGCTGCAGCCTGGGTTTGTTCCTGTGTTTCAGCCTGATTTTCCGAATTCTGCTCGCTCATGAAATACTTTCTGATTTGCCAGCTTTCCGGTCACATCGATCGTAATCATGCGCCGCGGGACAAATCGTTTTTCGTCCTGCCTTACTGGCAAGACTGCATAACCGTTTTAACAAAAGGCACAGGTGTTCAAGCCTGTGCCACCAGTCTAAAATTTCAGGCCTGCCTCACGGGCCGCATCCGCCAGTGCCTTGATCCGGCCGTGATACGAGCGGCCACCACGATCAAAAACCACCTGCGTAATTCCCGCAGCCTTGGCACGCTCGGCCACTGTTTTCCCCACCGTCTTGGCAGCGGCGATATTACCGCCGTTGGCCAGATCGCCACGGACTTCCTTTTCGATGCTCGTGGCTGAAACTAGCGTCTTACCTTCGTAATCATTGATGATCTGGCAGGTGACGTGTTTATCCGACCTGAAAACGCTCAAGCGCGGACGCTCGGCGCTTCCAAACACATTCTTGCGCACACGCCACTTGCGACGCTGCAGTCTCTGGGCTTTGGCTTTTTCACGATTCATGTTTTTATATCCCTTTCAATCACAAGGGCTTCGGTTGAAGTACGAACGCCCGATTGAAACTCAGCAAATTTCCCAGCCGTTCAATTTGCGGCTGATTATTTTTCAACTTCATTGCCCAGCCAATGATGCGCCGAGCAACTGCTGGAATGCCTGCCTTATTTGGCGCCGGCACCAGCAAAGGCCTTGCCGGGCTTGATCTTGACCTGTTCGCCCTCATAGCGAATACCCTTGCCCTTATACGGTTCGGGCTTGCGCAGATTACGAACCTGGGCGGCAAACTGACCCACCGCCTGCTTGTCTGCACCGGTCACGACGATCTTATTACCGGCCTCCAGCGCGATGCTTACGCTACCGGGGATCGCAACCGTCAATTGATTGGCATAACCAACGGACAGAACCAGGTTCTTACCTTTTTGTTCAGCTCGATAACCAACGCCCTGCACCTCCAGCACCTTGCGATAGCCCGTGGTCACACCTTCGACCATGTTGGCCAGCAAAGCGCGGGTCAGACCGTGCAGCGCCTTGGATTGCTTTTCATCATCCGGACGCTCGACAACCAGGTTGCCGTCCGATTGCGACACTTTGATCGTCGGGTGGACGCTAAACGAGAGTTTCCCCTTGGGGCCTTCCACTGCAACGTCCTGGCCGCTGATACTGACTTTGGCCTTGCCGACGGGAATGGGTTTTTTACCAATTCGGCTCATTTGACACCTGAATACTTTCTATTGCCGACCTTTTATTTACTGACTTCTTTATCGCGAACAGCTGGCGGCACATTTTCGACACCTTCATGCCAGACTCGATCCGTTCATCAGCTCACGGTGCAAAGCAATTCGCCACCGACATTCGCCTCACGGGCAGCCCGGTCGCTCATCACGCCCTTGCTCGTCGAGATCACCACGACGCCCAGCCCATTGAGTACCTTGGGCAGCTCATCCACCTTGCGGTAGACACGGCGCCCCGGTTTACTCTGGCGTTCGATCGCATGAATGACAGCGCCGCCGTTGATCGAATATTTCAGTTTAACGCGCAGTTGACCCTGGTTGCCGTCCTCGATGGCATCGAAGGATTCGATATATCCTTCGGTCAGCAAGACCTGGGCAATACCCGTGCAGATTTTGCTGCGCGGGATAATGACCATCTTGCGTCCAACGCGGTTGGCGTTACGGATTCGGGTCAACATGTCAGCGATGGGATCTTGGTTATTCATCGCGAAGCAATTCCTCAGTGCTGAGTTCTGAGTTAACAGGGCTGGGTATTGGTTGTTCCCACCTCAGCATGCGGGACGCACCACCCAGCGACCATTTGTTGTTTCTTACCAACTTGCCTTTTTCAGGCCCGGAATCTTACCGGCCAGTGCCAGCTCCCGGAGTTTAATACGACAAATCTTGAACTTGCGCAGAACACCCTTGCTGCGACCCGTCAGCTCGCAGCGCAGATGGCTGCGCGTCGGGCTGGCGTCACGCGGAAGTTTGCTCAAGGCGGCGTAGTTCTTTTCCTTCTTGAGCTGAAGACGCTTTTCTGCATAGCGCTTTACCGTCTCCTCACGCCTCTTTTGTTTGGTTACCCAGGCTTTTGTTGCCATATCACTTTCCTATTTGACTTCAATCTCTTGCTCGCCCGCGTGCCATGCTACAGTTTGAATGAACTAAGCACCGGACAATCATCAACTTCCTGACCAGCGTCTACGCGCTCTTTTTCTCCATATCCCGGAACGGCATACCAAACTGCCGCAGCAATTCGCGCCCGGCTTCAACCTGCTGAGCGCTGGTAACCATGGTGATATTCATTCCCTGCTGGAACGTCACCTCGGCGCCATCGACTTCGGGGAAAACGGTCTGTTCGGAAAATCCGAAATTGTAGTTGCCGTTCTTGTCAAAGCCCTTGGGATCCAGCCCACGAAAGTCTTTCACGCGCGGAATCGCCAGCGAGATCAGACGATCGAGAAATTCATACATCCGCTTGCCACGCAGCGTCACCTTCAGACCGGTTTCCATGTCCTCGCGAATCTTGAAGTTGGAGACCGCCTTCTTCGAGCGGCAACGAACCGGCTTCTGACCGGCGATGACACTCAATTCGCGCTCCGCCTTGTCGATATTGGCCTTGCCTTCACCGCCGGCAATGGCAAAACGACCAACGCCCATCGAAATAACAATCTTTTCCAGCCGTGGTACCGCCATCAGGTTCTTGTAACCGAACTTCTGCTGCAGCGCCGGAACGATCTGCTTGGCATAGCGCTCGATCAAGCGTGGTTCGGGTGCTGGCTGCTGCGCCGTTTCATCCACCACTTCTTCGGTCTCAATTTTTTTACTCTTAGCGGCTTTCCGTGCTGCAATCTGCTCAGCACTGGGCTTGCCTTTTTTCTTCTGTTCGTCTGCCATAAAAGCCTCTTAACAATCGCTGGTCTGCCTGGAACACTGCTTCAGGTCCGCAGCATCTCGCCTTGTTTGATTACTATTTACCGACGCGACCAAGATCAGCGCCGTTTTTAATCGCAATACGGTGCTTGCCATCCGATTTTTCCACAAATCGAACCCGTGTCGCCTGACCGCTGGTCGGTTCAACCGGCAATACGTTGCTGATGTGGATCGCTGCGTCTTTCTTGATTCGGCCACCCTGCGGATAACGCTGGCTGGGCCGAACATGCTTCCACACCGTGTTAATGCCTTCAACAATAACACGATCCTTGTCGCTGATAATTTTCAGGACTTTTCCCGTTTTGCCCTTGTCGGTACCAGCGATCACCTTGACCATGTCGCCTGTTTTAATGTGTCGTGCCATCGTTTCTGCCAGTTATCAGTTTCAAATTATTCGATCACACATCATCGCAACCGCTTCGCCAGCCCGCACGGGCAATTTGCCCTCTGGTCTTACACCACTTCGCTGGCCAGGGAGACGATCTTCATAAAGTTCTTCTCACGCAGCTCACGGGCCACCGCTCCGAAAATACGCGTGCCACGCGGATTGTTTTCCTTGTCAATCACAACGGCTGCATTCTTATCGAAGCGAACCAGGCTCCCGTCGGGGCGGCGTGTCGCGTGCTTGGTTCGCACGATCACGCAGCGTATCACATCACCCTGCTTGACATCGCCGGCGGGAATCGCCTTCTTGACGGCGCAGATGATAATGTCACCCACACCGGCCACCCGCCGCTTGAAACGGCCTTTACTGCTGCTTCCGCGTAACACCTTGATGCACTGTGCCTGTTTGGCACCGGTGTTATCTGCGATATCAAGCATTGTTTGTTGCTGGATCATGACTCAATCCGTTTTTCTTAATCCGAAATTACTTGATGCCTTCATCAACTTCCCGCGACGTACACCGGCTTATCAAAACCGGTTACTACTCGGAAACCTTCCCGGTCATCACTTGTTCCGCCGAAATCTGCACCGCACGCTCAGGGGCCTTGGAGACAACCCGCAACAACCGATGATGCTTGGTCTTGCTCAACGGGCGGCATTCGGCGATTTCAACCGTATCGCCTTCGCGCGCTTCGTTGTTTTCATCGTGAGCATGCAGCACCGTCTGCCGACGCAGATACTTCCCGTACTTGGGGTGCTTGGTCTGATAATCGACAACAACCTTGATTGTCTTATTGCCTTTATCCGAAGCAACCACACCCTGGATCGTACGCAAAAGGGATCGTTGGCTGGTTGTCGCGCTTGCTTGTGCCATTGTTATTCTCTTACCAGTTTTGCAGAACCGAAATTCTGACCATCTATTATTACTTCGCAGCCTGTTCCAGTTGACGCTGACGCAGGATCGTCTTGATCCGGGCAATATCGCGCCTGGCCTTGGCGATCTGGCTGGGGTCTTCCAACTTTTCCGTAACCGCCTGGGTACGCAGCGTGAACAGGTGCTTTTGCCGACTCAGCAGATCCTGCTCCAGTGCGCTCTGCTCTTTTTCCCGCAATTCTTTGACTTTCATAACTACCTCAAGCCTGTACGGCTATATTCATCAATTTTTATGCCACCGCGTGACGCCGTGCCACGAACCGGCAATTCACCGGCATCTTGTGCGCCACTCGCGCCAACGCCTGTTTGGCCGTTCGTTCATCCACGCCGGTGATTTCAAACAGAACCTGACCGGGCTTGACCACCGCCACCCAGAATTCCGGTTCGCCCTTACCCTTGCCCATACGTGTTTCCAGGGGCTTGGCTGATACCGGTTTGTGCGGGAAGATACGAATAAACAACCGACCTTCTCGACGCAGATAGTGGCTACACGCGACACGACCAGCTTCAATTTGCCGGGCTGTGATCCACGAGCCTTCGGTGGTCTGCAGGCCATAATCGCCAAACGCGACATAGTTCCCGCGGCTGGCATTGCCTTTCATTTTTCCCCGCTGGCTCTTGCGGAACTTCACTCTTTTTGGCATCAACGGCATTGAGCACCAACCTTAAATACTGTCTAAACACTCGCCTTACTTCGCCTGCACGAAACAACCCCGCCTTACCGGCGACCGCGACGCGGGCCACCACCAGGACGAACATCTGTTTCCAGCACTTCTTCACCATACATTCCGCGATAGATCCACGTCTTGACACCAATCGTGCCATAGGTTGTGAACGCAATCGCGTATCCATAATTCACATCGGCCTGCAACGTGGTCAGTGGAACCGAACCCGTCGTCGCCTTTTCGCTGCGGGCAATTTCCGAACCACCCAGACGGCCACTCACCTGCACCCGAATACCCTTGGCGCCAGCCTGCATTGTGGCATCCATGCGCATCTTCAAAACGCGACGAAAACTCGCACGCTTCTTCAACTGCTCGGCAATCCCCTCAGCCACCAACTGGGCATTGAGGTCGGGGTTCTTGATCTCAGTCACCTTGATCGGAGCGACCTTGCGCTTGATCAGGTCTTCAACTTCTTCACGCAATTTATCCACTTCGGCACCCTTGGGGCCGATCACCAGACCGGGTCGGGCGGTACGCAGGGTGATGGTCACTTCCTCACGGGTGCGCTCGATCAATATATCGCTTACAGCAGCAAACGGCGGGCGACGATTCAGCTTGCGGTCAATCAGTTCCCGAATCGCCTGATCTTCCACCAGGAAATCGCCGTACGCATGCTTGGGCGCATACCACCGTGATTTCCAGTCTTCCGTAATGCCCACTCGGAACCCGAGAGGATTGACTTTTTGACCCATGATTATCTCGTCGCTTTGTTCACTTTACGTCTTCTTGTCACTCACCGGTTCACCGGTGCACCTCGTCAATCACCGCAGATCAGCGCTCATCCAGCGTCACGCAAATATGACTGGTCCGCTTGAAAATGGAGTACGCCTTGCCGCGATCCTTCGGTTGAAACCGCTTGATGATCGGGCCTGGATCCACATGAGCCGACGCAACATACAGCGTGTTGCGTGCTGGGACTTCCTGCTCGTTGGCATTGGCCACCGCTGACCGGATGACCTTTTCAACCAGTACGCTGGCACGCTGCTTGGAAAAACGCAGCATCGACAAGGCATCGTCAACATCACGGCCACGAATCAGATCAACCACCAGCCGCGCCTTTCGCGGGCTGATCCGAGCGAATCGATGTTTAGCTGGAAACGGCATCTTAAAATCCTTACCTGAACTCAGCTCATTCTGCTTGTTTCAGCAAACCCGGCTGAATCCCATTCAACATCTCAAACAAACAACCGACCACGCGACCTATCGGGCGACTTCCTTTTTGGCGCCGCTGTGACCACGGAACACGCGCGTCGGAGAAAATTCACCAAGCTTATGTCCGACCATGTCTTCCTGGACAAACACACGCAGGAACTTGTTTCCGTTGTGCACTTCAAACGTATGGCCGACAAATTCCGGAATAATCGTGCAGGCACGCGACCAAGTTTTGATCGGGGTCTTAGCTCGATTTTCGTTCAGCTTTGCCACTTTGACGAACAGTTTTTCATCGACAAAAGGGCCTTTTTTGCTGCTTCTGCTCATATCTCGTTACCCGTTATCTGCTGCCGCAACCATCAATGGATCGGGCAGCTCGCCTATGCCTTACACGTTTACAGTCTGCGGCCGCTGCTGATGCTTACCAAACTTACGACGGCGCAGAATCAATTTTTCACTATGTTTTCTGGAGTTACGCGTCTTGCCACCCTTGGCCAGTACGCCCGTCCGGCTTACCGGATGACGACCACCATTGGCACGACCTTCACCACCACCCAGCGGATGGTCGATCGGGTTTTTCGCCTTGGCACGACTTAACGGGCGAATGCCCATGTGCCGGCTTCGGCCCGCTTTACCGATGGAAAAATTGCTCCAGTCCAGATTGCCAAGCTGGCCAATCGTTGCCCGACAGGAACTCTTGATTCGGCGCATTTCGCCCGATGGTAGAATAATGACCGACCACTCGCCTTCTTTGGCGCCCAGTCGACCAACTCCACCGGCGGATCGAACCAGTTTCCCGCCCTGCCCGGGGTTCATTTCGATATTATGAATTTCCAGACCGGCTGGGATATTGGCCAGCGGCATGCTGTTGCCAGCCTCCGGTGCCACACTTTCACCGCTGATCACCGTTGCGCCAATCTGCAGTTTGTTCGGCGCCAAAATATACGATTTTTTCCCGTCCGCGTACTCGATCAGCGCGATATTACACGACCGATTCGGGTCATATTCGATGGCTAGCACTTTGGCCGGCACGTTATCGCGCTGACGCTTGAAGTCAATCAGCCGATACAACCGCTTATTACCGCCGCCACGCCCCTGGGCAGTAATGACACCATGATGATTGCGGCCGTTGGCGCGGCGCTTGCCCACCGTGAGCGATTTTTCCGGCTTGAACTTGGTCAGCTCAGCCTTGTAGTCGATCACGCTGGCGTCGCGGCGGCCGGCGGAGGTCGGATTGTATAGCTTGATAGCCATGATTATTCAGTCCACTTCAGGTCAGCCAGCCGGTGTCGGCACCTGCTGGCAGTTTTTACTTAAAACAGTTCAATCCTCGAGTCTTCGTGCAGGGTGACAATCGCGCGCTTCCAGTCGCTGGTTGTAACCACCCGCGTTTTGCTGCGACGCGGCTTACCCGCGCGATTGATCGTGCGCACGCTGGTCACCTTCACCGAGTACAGGCTTTCAACCGCCTGCTTGATCTGATACTTGTTCGCATCATTGGCCACCTTGAAAACGTACGAATTACCCTGCTCCTGCAGGCGCGTCGCCTTTTCGGTTACCAGCGGCTTGATGATCACATTTGTGCTGTCCATGAGCTGATCCGTTACCTTGAGAACTTCAATTCAAAACGCCTGATGATCCTTATCGCCTGACTCGCTTATGCCAGAATCTGTTCCAAGCCCTGCCGGGTCAGAAGCAGCGTGCGGTTCCGGAGAATGTCCCACGCATTGAGCTGACTCACCGTCGTCAATGTCGTACGCTGGATATTGCGCGACGCCCGCTCAACGGCTTCATTACGCTCGGCCAGCGCCACCAGGCACGAACGTTCAATGCCCAGTGATTTGTAAACCTGCGCCATCACCTTCGTTTTGGGCTGATCCAGATCGATATTTTCGAGAACACGCACATCCTGACTCTGAATTTTGCTCAGAATCGCGCTATTCGTAGCGGCCTGACGCATCTTGCGTGGCATGGCCAGACGCCAGTCCTTCGGGCGCTTCTGCTTGGCATGACCGCCACCCTTTTTGACCGGGTTGCGAATCGTTCCGGTTCGGGCATTACCCGTACCCTTCTGGCGGAACATCTTGCGGGTCGATCCAGCCACTTCTCCGCGCGCCAGCGTGCGAACGCTGCCTTGACGCAGATTGGCGTGATACATCACCAGCGCCTGCTTGAGCAGCTCCTTCTTGACCTGTCCGCCCAGCTTGGCTTCATCCAGCGTAAGCGTGTCAACCTTCTGTCCGCTCAGATTGTAAATTGGAACTTCAATCATGACTTAGCCTGGCTAACTGCCACTGTTCGCCGACTCAACGCCGGCAAAAAATTCAATCGATTATTTCTTTTCAACGATCGCCTTAGCAGTCTTGCTCTGACGAACAAAAAGGAGCCCGCCATTCGGTCCTGGCAAAGCTCCTTTAATCAACAACAAATTCTTTTCAGCATCAATCTTGATCAGCGGGTGATTGCGTGAGGTCACACGGTCACAGCCCATATGCCCAGCCATGCGCACACCTTTTTTCGGTTTACCCGACTGACCGCGCCACGTCGCACGCGAGGCGATGGAACCGGGCGAGCGATGCTTGCGTTCGGTGCCGTGACTGGCTGGCTGACCGCCGAAATTATGGCGCTTCATGACACCCGCCGTGCCCTTGCCCTTGCTCGTGCCGACCACATCGACAAACTGTACGCCATCAAACTCCGAAACCGTGACCTGCTCACCGAGCTGACGCTCGCTCGCCTGCTTCAGGCGAATTTCGCGGTAATGTTTCAGGGGGGATGCGCCAGCCTTGGCAGCATGACCAATCAGCGGAAACGTGCTGAACTTTGGTTTAATCTGACCATAGGCGATCTGGACGGCGTTATAACCATCCTTGCCGTCCGTGGTCTTCACCTGAGTAACAACGCACGGCCCAGCCTGCACCACGGTAACGGGCACGATTTGCCCAGCCTCGTTGTACACGCGGGTCATCCCGATTTTTTTACCAAGCAGTGCAGGAGTCATCGCAGGAACCTTGATGGCGAATCGATTTTGGTCTCAACAACCTGACTAATCGATCGCGTTATGCCGTTAAACAAAAAAATTTATCCCCGGCTCGCGCCCCGTCAGGTCATGACCTTAAGGGTAAATGGCTCTTGGATGAGCCTCGCGACCGGCCAAGTCGGCATCCCTTTAACGCAGGGTGCCAATTATAAATTCAGTAAAAACTCAGGCCTTGATCTTCACGAACACACCGGCAGGAACAACCAGGCGATTCAACGCCTCAACTGTACGGGCCGTCGGTTCGAAAATATCGACAACACGCTTATGCGTACGCATTTCAAACTGCTCACGCGATTTCTTGTCGATGTGCGGGCTGCGCAACACCGTGTAACGCTCAACCCGGGTCGGCATTGGAATTGGCCCACAGACGCGAGCATTGGTGCGCTTGGCGTGTTCGACAATTTCTTTCGCCGAAGCATCCAAGGCCCGATGGTCGTATGCTTCCATCCGAATTCGAATCCGATCACCGGTCATACGTTAGCAGTCCATTCAATCGTTCGTGAATCCAGCTTTCAGGGTCTCCCTGCCACAAACAGACAAAGGACAACCCGTCTCACCCAAAATCAGGTGAGTGGAGTAATTTACCCACCTGGAAGTTTATGTCAACTCCTCTGACCAAATAAAAAATTATTTCTTACATTTTTGCGCTTTTGCAAACTCCGCAGCGCAAACTAAACCCTTAATGGTGTGTTGACGTTCTGTACCTGGCTCAGCCATTTGCCGGCGATTTCGATGCCTACACCCTGACTCATGGTCTGTTCGACCCGAGTCGATAAGAAGGCAACTGATGATAGAGCCTGAATTTGTTGACCGGCGATACCGCAGATGAACGACCATAATCCTCTTGGTTTGCTCTGGAGAAATATGAATATCCAAGCGGCTGATTATGATTTTTGCCCGAACTGCAACCTATGTCTGGTAAAAGCGTCCTAATATAAGGTATAGTAGGAAGTTGAGCAGCGTAGCAGTTGCTTGATAATCGACTACTTTTCTATAGCGTACGGTAAACTGTGCTGGAGAAAGCGTAAAATGGGTAAATTAAGCCAAAAAGTTATCGTCATGGCAGTTGCTGCGGTTCCGCTGACTTTCGGCGCTTCGGCGTTCGGTCAGTATATGACCGGTAACGACGGTCGCGCCTTGGACGCATCCAACCAGATCGGCAGCGGTGGATACAATCAGGGTGTTTCGCGCACGCCATCAGTAACGCCGGATGACATTATTTATGGCAATGTCACAGGTGGCCGCCAGTTCCGTGGCGGTGTCAATATGTTCGATTCGCGCGAATTTCGCGGTACGACCAGCACTCGATCGACCGACGATTTCATTCGTGATAGTTCCGGCGCACCGATTCCGGGCACGGCCGGCGTTGATTTAACCAAACCGCAAGCGTTTTACGGTGATTATCGCGCGGTAGCCCCCCCTGCCAACAGCGCCCAGGTCGGGGCGACGGGCGCATTTGTCGGTACGTCCGGCCCGCAACGACTTGATCACAGCATCTCCGGTTTACAACCCGGTACTCTAAATTACGCCAGCCCCAATGCACTGATTCTACCCAATGGCACTCAGGGCGCTGCGCAAAATCAGTCCGTGTTAACGGGTTCGCCTTTGTATGGTGTTCGTGAGTTGTCTGCGACTGATCCCTATCTGTCGAACTTGAACCGCCAGCCCACCGCAGGCGATGCCAGCTTCATGACACCTGAGCAGCGCCTTCGTTCCATCCAGGATGAGCTGCAGAATCTGGCTGCTGGCAGCGCTACGGCCAACACGGTCGCTGGTCAGCAAAGCCTTGGTTCGGCGATGCAAAAGCCGTTTGAATCTCCCGAAAACGCTCCGTTGACACCGATTCAATCTCAGCAGCAGCAAAATCTTCTGCAAGGTTCTGCCATCAGTGGCGATCTGGGCACGGGAGAATCGCGCGGCAACCGGTTGTTGCTGCCGACTGCGGCGCAGCAGAGCACGCAATATGCCGAGCTGGAACGGCGTCTACAGCGTTATCAGCAGCAAACCGAAACCGCCACGGATGCCAATGCCCGCGCCTACCGCGAGCAGCAACAGCAGCAGGCCAAAGGGGCTGAACAACCGGCTGGAGCAAAGTTCCCAGCTGTTAATCCCAATCAACCGCCAGCCCAACGGTCTGGTACGAATACCGGTGGCGCTGCGCCTGGCACCGCTGCGTCAGCAATAGCGCCGCCCGTTGCGCAAGTTCCACCTGTCGCGGCGGCTCAGCGTGAAGCGACAATCCCCACCAATCTTCCCAAACCGACGCAAGCGCCGCTTCAGGTCAAGAGTCTGGCTGATGGCATTCAAGCTGAAGGTTTGAAAAATATCATGCAGCAGGCTGAGCAAGCCATGCAGAGTGGTCGGTTCACCGATGCGCTGATGCTCTACGAGCAGGCCGAGCAGGCAGCGCCCAACAACCCCTTGATCGAGCTGGGCAAAATCAATGCCCTGCTGGGCAGTACTTCTTTCGCGCGTGCTTACCC
>WBZR01001340.1_pt1 | contig 31231 bp, 27 predicted proteins | sample 5204231 | NCBI WGS metagenome assembly WBZR01 (sample SAMN12412403, study PRJNA552823) | activated sludge metagenome | isolation source: activated sludge from anammox sidestream of wastewater treatment plant... | place: USA: Virginia | collected 2017-08 | reverse complement strand
TGTCGCCAACACCATCGAGGAAATCGCCGAGGTCTTTCCCGACCACGAACTGATCCGCAGCCTGGGCTGCGAATCGGTGCTGAACCTGCCGGTGATCATCGCCGGTCAGGTCATCGGCACCATCAACTGCCTTGATGCCGCCGGTTACTGGACCGACGCGCGCCTGGCCGATGCCGAGGCGCTGCGCCTGCCCGGTGCGGCCGCTCTCATGTTCCACAGCCTGATCGCCAAGGAGTCTCGCGAATGACCCTGCGTGTCGCCACCGATGTCGGGGGCACCTTCACCGATCTCGTCGCCTTCGAGACCCTGCCCGACGGCACGACCCGCATCACCACCGCGAAATCCGACACCACGCCGCCGGATTTCGAGAAGGGAGTGCTCAATGTCCTCGACAAGGGAGGCATCGACCCGGCGACGGTCGATTTCCTGGCCCATGGCACCACCGTGGTCATCAACGCCCTGACCGAAAGGAAGGGCGTGAAGGTCGGCCTTGTCACCACCGAGGGGTTCCGCGACAGCCTCGAGATCGCGCGCGGTAACCGGCCGGATTTCTTCAACCTCGCCTATGAAAAGCCCAAGCCCTTCGTGCCGCGCCACCTGCGCCGCGAACTGCCGGGGCGGATGGACTACCACGGCAACGAGGTGGTCCCCCTCGACCTGGCGCCGCTTGCCGGGATCGTCGCCGATTTTCAGGCCGAAGGCGTCGAGGCGGTCGCCATCTCCTTCCTGCATGCCTATGCCAACCCCGCGCACGAAATCGCCGCCCTCGAGGAGATCCGCCGGCTCTGGCCCGGGGTCTCGGCGGTGGCGGCGCATCAGATCGCGCGCGAATGGCGCGAATACGAACGCACCAATACCGCGGTCCTGTCGGCCTATGTGCAGCCCGCCGCCGAACGCTACCTGCGCCGGCTCGAGTCCGGGCTGAGAAGCCGCGGCCTTGGCTCCGCGCCCTACATCATGCAGTCGAACTGCGGCGTGGACAGCCTGGACGCCACCGCGCGCGTGCCCATCACCATGGTGGAATCCGGCCCGGCCTCGGGGTTCTGGGGGGCGGCCGAACTTGGCCGGCTCATCGGCGAAAGGAACGTCCTCGCCCTCGACATCGGCGGAACGACGGCGAAATGCTCGCTGATCGAGAACGGGCAGGTCCGCATCATGACCGATTACTGGATCGAACGCGACGGGCGTTCGTCCGGCTATCCGATCATGGTTCCCGTGGTCGATCTGGTCGAGATCGGCAACGGCGGCGGGTCGATCGCGTGGGTCGATGATTTCGGCAAGTTGCGCGTGGGTCCGCAATCGGCGGGCGCCAACCCCGGCCCGGCCGCCTATGGCCGGGGCGGCACCAGTGCCACGACGACCGACGCCAACCTCTGGCTTGGCCGCATCAACCGCGACTATTTCTGCGGGGGCGAGGTGGTGGCCGATATCGCCGCAACCGAGGCGGCGCTGAGCGATCTTGGCCGGCGTCTTGGCATTTCGACGGACGAGGCCGCGCGCGGCGTCATCCGCATCGCCAACAACAACATGGTGAACGCGCTCAAGCTGGTCAGCCTGAACCGCGGCCACGATCCGCGCGACTTCACCCTTGTGGCCTTTGGCGGCGGCGGTGCCATGCATGCGGTCGCCCTTGGCCAGGAACTGGGCGTGAAGAAGGTGGTGGTCCCCGCCGGTGCCGCGGTGTTCAGCGCCTGGGGCATGATGATGTCCGACCTGCGGCGCGACTACTTCGTGACCCGCCTCGCCACGCTCGAGAAGGGCGCCGCCGACGGGATCGAGGCCGCCTTTGCCGCCGCCGAGGACCAGGCCCGCGCCCAGTTCGCCGCCGAGGGCATCCCGGCCGATCGGATCGGCCTGACCCGGCTGGCCAAGTTCCGCTACCAGAACCAGGAGCACACGGTCGAGGTGCCCCTTGCCGGAACCGTCACCGATGCCGGGCTCGAACGGATCGCCGCCGATTTCCACACCACCTACGAACGCGAGTATACCTACCGCCTGTCCGCCCCGGTCGAGATGGTGGGCCTCCACCTCATCGCCACGGCCGAGGTGGGCAAGCTGACCATGACCGCCCGGCCCGAAGGCCCGCCCGACGCCTCGCCCGCGCTCAAGGGGCGGCGCAAGGTGGACTATGCCCTCGAGGGGGTGCACGAGGCCGCGATCTACGACGGCGCCCGCCTGACCCCGGGCATGGAGTTCGCCGGCCCCGCCATCGTCGAGGATTCCGGCACCACAACGGTCATCCACCCCGGAAACCGCGCCCGCATGGACGGGTTCGGCAACCTGCACATCACGCTCTGAGGGACGGTCATGGACAACGATCCGATCACCCAGGAAATCATCCAGAACTCGCTTCAGGCCGCCGCGGACGAGATGTTCGCCGCCTTCCGCAAGACGGCGATGTCCTCGATCATCTACGAGGTGCTCGACATGGGCACCGGCATCCTTGATGCCGACGGCGAGAACGCCTGCTCCGGCGCCGGCATCCCCGCCTTCATCGGCGTGCTCGACAAGGCGGCCAAGGTCATCATCGCCCGCCACCGCCCCGAAGACATCCACGAGGGCGATGTCTTTGCCACCAACGATCCCTATTACGGCGGCGTCACCCATCTGAACGACATCATCATCGTCATGCCGGTGTTCGTGGACGGGACACTGATCGCCTGGACCGCGAACATCGCCCACAATTCCGATGTGGGCGGCATGGCGCCCGGATCGCTCTCGGGCGAGGCCACCGAGATCTTCCAGGAGGGGCTGCGCCTTCCGGCGATCCGGATCATCGACCGCGGCACGCCGATCGGCCCGGTCATGGACATCATCAAGGTGAACAGCCGCATGCCCGACGTGCTCGAGGGCGATGTCTGGGCCGCGATCGCCTCGGCCCGGATCGGGGCGCGCCGGCTTCAGGAACTCGCGCGCAAATACGGCACCGCCACCTTCCAGCGCGCCATGCGCAGCTTCATGGACTACGGCGAAAGGACCAGCCGCGCCGCGATGGCAGGCCTGCCGCGGGGCACGTTCGAACTCTCCGAAGAACAGGATGACGGCACGATCTACAACGTGAAGATCACCATCACCGATGACGAATTCATCGTCGACCTGCGCGACAACCCCGATCAGTCCACCGGCCCGGTGAACTGCGTGCGCGACGGGGTGATGATCGCCGCGCAGATGATCTTCAAGAACATGACCGATCCGCATTCCCCGGCGAACGGCGGATCCTTCCGGCCGATCACGCTGCTGACCCGACCCGGCTCGGTATTCGACGCGGCTGAGCCGGCACCGATCGGCTTCTACTACGAGATCGAACTGCGCGTGCATGACCTGATGTGGCGCTGCCTTGCCCCGCACATGCCGGACCGCCTCGCCTCGGGGCATTTCGCCTCGGTCTGCGGAACCTTCATCGGCGGCACCCATCCCGACACCGGGCGCCAGTACACCATCATCGAGCCGCAGATCGGCGGCTGGGGCGCCCGCCCCGGCGCCGACGGCAATTCGGCGATGTTCTCGGGCTTCCACGGCGAAACCTTCAACTGCCCGGCCGAAATCAACGAGGCCCGCAACGGCGTCTGGGTCGACCGGATGGAACTGAACACCGCACCGGGCGGCGAAGGCGAATTCATCGGCGGCCGCGGCATCGTCATGGACTACCGCGTGCGGGCGCAGAACGGCTATCTCACCGCAGGCTACACCCGGTCGAAATTCCCGGCCTGGGCCATGGCCGGCGGGCACGAGGGTTCCTCGAACCTGATCGAGTTCCGCCCCCTCGCCGGAGAACCGCGGCGCTATTCCTTCGTCTCGGGCCTTGCCACGAAACCGGACGACGTGATCCGCGTCATCACCGGCAACGGCGGCGGCTATGGCGACCCGCGCAAGCGCGCCCGCGACCGGGTGGCGATGGACGTGAAGAACGGCCTCATCACCCCCGAACGCGCCCGCGAAGTCTATGGCTGGGAGGGATGACACCGCACGAACCATCGTGACGGCCGGTCAGGGCGCTATCGCCCGCACCCTGACCGGCCGCCCCCAGACCTGAACCCCCTTCATCTTTGCCCAAATACCCCGCGGGGGTCCGGGGGCGCGAAGCCCCCGGCCCGCGGCAAACCCGAGGAACCCGATGTCAGACCAGACCCGCCTTGCCGCCCTGCGCGCCCGCATGCAGGAAACCGGAACCGATCTTCTCGCCCTCGGGCCGGGGCCGAACATGCTCTGGCTGGCGGGCTTCTTTCCCCATCCCGACGAACGGCCCTGCCTTCTCCTCGTCACCGCGGATGGCGCAGGCTTTCTCATGCCGGCGCTGAACGCGGCCGACTCGCGCGCGCGCGCGGACCTGCCGATGTGGACCTGGGCCGATGCCGACGGGCCCGGGGAAGCGCTGGCGCAGGCGCTGGCCGATCTGCGCGCCACCACCGCCCGCAAGGTCGCCGTGGACGAAACCATGCGCGCCGATTTCGCCCTCCTGCTCCTCGACGCGCTGCCGCAGGCCGGCCACGCCCTCGCCCAGGATACGCTGGGCGCGCTGCGGCTGCGCAAGGACGCGGGCGAACAGGACGAGTTGCGCATGAACGCCGCCATCGACGATGCGGCGGTGCGCGCGGTCCTTGCCGCGATCCGGCCCGGCATGACCGAACGCGAACTGGCGGCGATCGCCATCCAGGTCTTCAAGGACAACGGCGCAAGCGCGCTCTTCACCATCGTCGGCGCCGGGGCGAACGGCTCCTACCCGCATCACTCCACCGGAGAGACGGTGATCCGCGACGGCGATGCCGTGGTCATCGACCTTGGCGCGCGCAAGGGAAATTTCTCGTCCGACATCACCCGCATGGCGGTGGTCGGCACGCCCCCCGCCGACTATGACCGGGTCCATGCCACGGTCGAGGCCGCGGTGCAGGCCGCGCTGGCCGCCGCCCGTCCCGGCGTGCGCGCCTGCGAGGTGGACCGTGCCGCCCGTTCGGTGATCGAGGCCGCGGGTTATGGCGAATATTTCGTCCATCGCACCGGCCACGGCATGGGCCTTGAGGGGCACGAGCCGCCCTGGATCACCGATACCTCGCAGACCATTCTGGAAACCGGCATGGTCTTCTCGATCGAACCCGGCATCTATCTGCCCGGCCGCTTCGGCGTGCGCCTCGAAGAGGTGGTGATCCTCCAGGAGGACGGGCCCGAAGTGCTCTCGGGCCTGCCGCGCGACGCGCACCGGGCCTGAGGCGGCACCTCAGTCCATGCAGATGACCACCTCGCGCCCCTCGGCGTCAAGTTGGGCAATGCAGCCGAACATCGGCGAGACCGGCGCGCAGGTGCGGGTCTCGGCCAGGCACAGACCCTCGCAATCGCCCGCGCGGGTGCAGGACTGCCCGGCATCCGGCATCGGGCGAAAGCACAGCTCGCCCGGAAACAGCCCGCCGGTGCCGATCCGGCCACCGGCAGCAAGGCAGGCGGCGCGGTCAGCTTCGGGCATCACAGGGCCGTCATCGGCCCCCGCCTCTCCGGGCGGCAGGCAGGCGGAAAGGGTGGCGACGGCCGCAATCGCGGCCAGGGTGGCAAGGGTCAGGCGGCGCATGCTCACTCTCCCGGTCCGGCCCCGCCGGACGCGCGGGGCGTGACCCAGGGCTAGCCGGATCGCCCCGCGCGGGCAATCGCGGTCACACGAGCAGGGGCAGCGGCACAAGGTCATGCCCGGCCGCCGCCAATGCACCGGCTACCGCGCGCGCCCCCGCGACCGCCGCCGGCCCGTCGCCATGCACGCAGATCGACTGGAACGGCACATCCAGGACGACCCCCCCGCGCGTGACGATCCCGCCGGCATCGACCATCGTCAGAACATGGTCGCGCATCATCCCGGCCTCGTGCAGCACCGCCCCCGGCATCCGGCGCGGGGTCAACTGGCCGTCCTCCTCGTAGGTGCGGTCGGCAAAGACCTCGGCCGCGACGCGCAGGCCCACCACCGCCCCGGCGCGCGCCAGATCCGACAGCGCCGGCGCAAGCAGGATCAGGCCGGGATCGAAGGCCGCCACGGTGCGCGCGATCAGCCCCGCCATTTCCGGATCGGCGCAGGCGCGGTTGCTCATGGCGCCATGCGGCTTCACATGGGTCATCGTCGCGCCACCGGCCCGGGCGATCGCCGCCAGCGCGCCCAACTGATAGGTGATCAGGGCCGCAAGTTCCTCCTCCCCGAGATCCATCGCCCTGCGGCCAAAACCGTGCAGGTCGGCATAGCCGGGATGGGCGCCGATGCTGACCCCGCGCGCCCGCGCGGCGGCGACGGTGCGGGCCATCACCAACGGATCCCCGCCATGCATGCCGCAGGCAAGGTTCGCACTCTGGACGATCCCGAGCAGGGCCTCGTCCTCGCCCATCCGGAAGGCGCCCCAGCTTTCGCCGAGATCGGCATTGATGTTCAGCCGCATGGAGACCCTCCTTCGACATGACCGGGGAAATGATCGGGGCGGGCTGCATCGACCGCCGCCCCGGCAAGGTTGCCCGCCTGCAGCGCCGTGGCCGAAACCCCGCCGACCGGGCGCGCACCGGCAATGGCCCGCGCCACCGCTGCCGCCTCGGCGCGGGCGGCGGATTCGGCGGCGCGGACCGTGACCAGTTCGAAGCGCAGCCGGTCGCCGGGGCGAAGCGCGGCCAGACGCCACAGATCGGCACGGATCACGCAGGCGATCTTGGCATAGCCGCCGGTGGTCTGCGCATCGGCCAGAAGAACGATCGGCCGCCCCGTGCCCGGCACCTGCACCGCCCCCGGCACGATCCCGTCCGAGACGATGTCCGGCCCACGCCCTTCGGCAAAGGGCAGGCCCGGCCCTTCAAGGCGCAGGCCCATGCGGTCTGCCCGCGGGCTGACCACCCACAGGGCAGAAGTCAGCAGGTCGAACGCCTCCGGGGCAAAGGCATCGTCCTGCGGCCCCGCGACCAGACGGATCGGCCCCACAGGCACCGGGGGCGGCGTCAGGATCAGGTCGGGCTGGCCGGGCACGGGCAGCGGCAGACCGGCACAGGCGATCCGGTCGCCCCCGGTCAGGGCACGTCCGTGAAACCCGCCGAAGCCCGCGCGCAGCATTGTGGTGCGGCTGTGCAGGACCGGGGCCAGATCCGGCCCGCCGCCGATCCCGATCAGCCCCCCCGCACCTTCGGCAACAAGGGTCTCGCCCTCGTGCAGCGTGAATGCCTGCCAGGGCGCGATCCGGCGCGCGTCGCCCGCGGTGCCGGTCACCTGCCCGCCATCACCCCCGCCCAGGGCAAGGCGCACCGCACCGCCCTGGGCGCGCAGGCGGGGCGGCACCAGCCCCCATTCGAGGGCCGCTGTCCCGGCCTCGTTGCCCAGAATCCCGTTGACAAGGGCAAGCGCCCGCAGGTCAAGCGCGCCGCAAGGCGGCACCCCCTGCCCGCGCGCGCCGCGAAACCCGCGATCGACCACGATCAGGCGCGGCCCGGCATTCAGGACGACAAGCAGCGCCATCACCCGCCCTCCGCCAGCCAGCGGCGCGGATCGGGCGGGGCGGCGGCAATCGCCCGCGCCTCGGCCTGCGTGACCGCGTGGAACTGCACCCGGTCGCCCGGCGCCAGAAGGGCGGGCGGATCGCGGGCGATGTCAAAGAGGGGCACCGGGCAGGAGCCGACGATATGCCAGCCGCCGGGGCTGACCCAAGGGTAGATGACGCACATGCGGTTGGCGATCGCCACCGCGCCCCCGGGCACGGCAAGGCGCGGCTCTGACCGGCGCGGGCGGGCCAGGTCGGCGGGCAATCCGCCCAGAAACGGCAGCCCCGGCAGGAACCCCAGGGTATCGACCCTGAACACGGTCGCCGCGTGACGGCGGACGATTGCGCCTTCGGTCAGGCCGAAATGGGCGGCAAGATCCGGCAGGTCGATCCCGTCTTCATAGGCGCAGGGCAGATGCCACAGCCGGCCGCCCTTGTCCGTGACGGGCCCGACCCCGGCAAGGATGCCCATGAGGCGGGTGACAAGATCCTCCTGCCGCACGACAAGGCAATCATAGGGCACCGTCACCGAACAGAAGGCGCCGGCCACCTCTTCGGCGCCGGGCAGATCGCCCCGGGCGATGGCGGCGGCAATCGCGCCGGTGGCAGCGGCGACAAGGCGCGCGGCCTCATCGCCCGGACCGGACGCGAGTTCGAGCGTCACCGCATTGTCGGCCAGCGGCCGGACCGAGAGAACCCGCACGCCGCACCCCCTTGGCGTCAATCTGACCGCGGACCGGGGGCAAGGCAACCTCGCGCGGGGCGGGGCGGGGATTGTCATGAAACCTTTACATGACTGTCACACGCGCTTTGCACTTGGCCGATAGAGCGGGACTGATCCCGGCATCTGCCACAGGGAGGAGAACGCGATGACATTCCCGGGGGGCGCGGCCCTTGCTCTTGCCGGCCTGATCGCCCTTGCGGCCGGGGGGGCGATGGCGCGCGACCAGATCCAGATCGCCGGATCCTCGACCGTCCTTCCCTATGCGATGATCGCGGCCGAAGCCTTTGGCGAGAACTTCGACTTCCCGACCCCGGTGGTCGAGGGCGGCGGATCAGGCACCGGGCGGGCGCGGCTGTGTGCCGGGCTGGGCGAGACGACCATCGACATCGCCGATTCCTCGTCCCGGATCCGGCAAAGCGATCTGGATACCTGCGCGCGCAACGGCGTGGGCGGCGTGATCGAGGTGGTGATCGGCCATGACGGCATCGTGCTGGCCTCGGCAGCGGACGGGCCGGCATTCGCGCTCACCCCCGCCGACCTTTTCGGGGCGCTAGCCGCCGAGGTGATCGAGGACGGCGCCCTTGTGCCGAACAGGCGCCGCCTCTGGTCCGAGGTGAACCCCTCCCTGCCCGCGCAACGCATCCTCGCCTTCATCCCCGGCACCCGCCATGGCAGCCGCGAGACCTTTGACCACCGGCTGATCCTTGAGGGATGCGCCGCCACCGGCGCGCGCGATGCCCTGGCCGCGCGCGGGCTTGATGCGCGGGGCGCCGATGCCGCCTGCCTGACCCTGCGCAAGGACGGCAGCGCCGTCGATATCGACGGCGACTATACCGAAGCCCTGGCCCGCCTTCAGGCGGACCACGACGCGATCGGCGCCTTCGGGCTTTCGTTCTACCTCAACAATACCGGGCGGCTGCGCCTGGCCAGCGTCGACGGGGTGATGCCCTCGGTCGCGACCATCGCCAGCGGGGAATATCCGGTGGCGCGGCCGCTTTACATGTATGTGAAGATCGCGCATCTGGACGTGATCCCCGGGCTGCGCGCCTTCCTCGATTTCCTCCTCTCGGACGAGGTGGCGGGTCCGGGCGGGCTTCTGTCCGAATACGGGCTTGTCCCCGATCCCGCGCTGGCCGCCACGCGCGATGCGGTGGCGCGGCGGGTGGCGGTGGAGTTGCGGGAATGACGATGGATGCCCCCGACCGGCCGCGCAGAGCGCGACCTGACCCGCACTGATCCAAAGGCCCGGCCATGCCCCTTGTGCCCCTCATCGCCCTTGTCCTTGCCATCGGGATCGCAGCCCTTGTCCTGACGCGCGCCCGTGTGCTGACCCTTGCCGGGGGGGACCGCCGCAGGCTTCATTCCCTGCCCGGGCATTACGGCTGGCTCGGGTTTCTGCTGTCGGTGCTGCCCGCGCTCGCGCTTGCCCTGGTCTGGAGCGCGGCGGAGCCGGTGGTGATCGAACGGCATCTGCGCGGCCTTGCGCCTGCGGGTGATGCCGGCGCGCGCGCGCTGTTCCTGGCCGATGCGCACCGGCTGGCGGCGGGTCTGGATGCCGCGGTGGCGCGTGGCGCGATCGGTGCCGACGAGGCGGCCCTGCCCGGCGCCGGGGGGGCGGATCTGGCCGCGATCCTGCGCAGCGCGGGCGTGCCCCTGGGCGGCGAGGTCTCGGCCCCGGTCCTGGCCGCGGCACAAGAGGCGCGGGCCCTGGCCGGGCGCGGGGCATTGCTGCGCGCGCTGGCCACGCTGGGGTTGGCGGGGGCGGGGCTGATCGCGGGGCTGGTCCTGGCGCGACCGGCGTTGCGGGCGCGCAACGGGGTCGAGCGGGTGGTGCTCGTGCTGCTTCTTCTGGCGGCGGGAATCGCGATCCTGACCACCGCCGGCATCGTCCTGTCACTCGTGACCGAGGCGGGGCGGTTTCTTTCCCTGCATCCGGTCACGGATTTCCTGTTCGGAACCGTCTGGTCGCCGCAATTCGGGGGCGGGTCGTCCTTCGGCCTGCTGCCGCTGCTGTGGGGGACGCTCTATATCAGCCTGATCTCGATGCTGGTGGCGGTGCCGGTCGGGCTGTTCACCGCGATCCATCTGGCGGAATATGCCGGGCCGCGCCAGCGCGCCATCGTCAAGCCCGCGATCGAGGTGATCGCCGGGATCCCCACCATCGTCTTCGGGCTGTTCGCGCTTGTCACGCTCGGGCCGGCGCTGCGCGACTGGTTCGCGGCGCCGATGGGCCTTGGCACATCGGCTGCCTCGGTGATGACGGCGGGCATCGCCATCGGCATCCTGAACATCCCCTTCATCTCGTCGCTGGCCGACGACATCATCAACGCCGTGCCGCAGGCGCTGCGCGACGGCTCTTACGGCCTTGGCGCCACCCGCAGCGAAACGATCCGTCAGGTGGTCCTGCCCGCGGCGCTGCCGGGGATCGTCGGCGCGGTGCTCATGGCCGGGTCGCGCGCCATCGGCGAAACGATGATCGTCACGCTGGGCGCCGGCGCCGCCGCGCGGATGAGCATGAACCCGTTCGAGGCGATGACCACGATCACGGTCAAGATCGTGGGCCAGTTGACCGGCGACACCGCCTTTGACAGCCCCGAGACGCTGGTGGCCTTTGCCCTGGGCTTCACGCTGTTCGTGATCACGCTGGGGCTGAACATCGTCGCGCTGTGGATCGTGCGCCGCTACCGGGAGCAATACGAATGACCCAGCCCGAAGCAGCCCGCGATCCTGCCCCCGATATCGCCCCCCCCGCGCGGTCGCGCCGGTCGCTGCACATGGTCAGCCCGCTGACCCGGTGCCGGCGTGCCGCCGAACGACGGTTCCGCCTGTGGGGGATCGCGTCGGTCGCCCTCAGCCTGGCCATGCTTGGCGTGATGCTGGTGACGATCCTGGGCGACGGCGTGTCCGCGTTCCGGCAGGCCCGGATCGAGTTTCCGGTGACGCTCGATCCGGCGGTCCTCGATCCGGGCGGCGGGGGCACGCGCGACTCGCTGGCGCGGGTGACGACGCTTGGCTACGGACGGTTCCTTGCGGCCGCGCTGACCGCCCATGCCGCGCAGGCGGGCATCCTGCCCGACGGCATGGACGAGGCCGCGGTCGGGGCGATGATCTCGCGCCGGGCGCCGGCGGTGCTGCGCGACCGGATGCTGGGCGATCCGGCGCTGCTCGGGCAGACGATCACGCTGCGCGTCCTCGCCTCGGGGCGGATCGACGGTTATCTGAAGGGGCGCGAAACCCGCGAGAGCGCGGCCCGCGACCTGCGGCTGAGTGGGGCGCAACTCGACCTTGCCGATGCGCTGATGGCGCGGGGCGAACTGTTCAGTGCCTTCAACCCGGAGTTCCTGACCGCCCCCGATGCCTCGGACCAGCGGCCCGAGGCGGCGGGTCTGGGCGTGGCCATCGTGGGATCGCTCTACATGATGGTGCTGGTGGTCGCGCTCGCGCTGCCGACCGGCGTGGCCGCGTCGATCTATCTCGAGGAATTCGCGCCCCGAAACCGCCTGACCGACCTGATCGAGGTGAACATCGCCAATCTTGCGGCGGTGCCGTCGATCGTGTTCGGCATCCTTGGCCTTGCGATCTTCATCAATCTGGTCGGGCTGCCGCAATCTTCGCCCGTGGTCGGCGCGCTGGTGCTGACGCTGATGACGCTGCCCACGGTGATCATCGCCACCCGCGCCGCAATCCGGGCGGTGCCGCCGTCGATCCGGGATGCGGCGCTCGGGGTCGGGGCGTCGCGGATGCAGGCGGTGTTCCATCATGTGCTGCCGCTGGCGATGCCGGGCATCCTGACCGGGGCGATCCTGGGTCTGGCCACCTCGCTGGGCGAAACCGCGCCCCTTCTTCTCATCGGCATGGTGGCCTTTGTCCACAACATGCCCGACGCGCCGGTGGCCGGGTTCCTCGACCCGGCGACGGCGCTGCCGGTGCAGGTCTATTCCTGGGTGCAGCGATCGGACCCGGCCTTTGTCGAACGGGCCTCGGGCGCGATCATCGTGCTGCTGTTCTTCCTTCTCATCATGAACCTTGGCGCGGTGATCCTGCGGCGCCGGTTCGAACGCCGCTGGTAGGTCAGACCATGAACGACATGCTTTCCCCCGCGGCCATGCCCGCCATCGCCGATCCGAAGATCGCCGCGCAGGCGGTGAACGTCCATTACGGCGACCGGCACGCGCTTCACGATGTCGCCATCGACATCGCCGACCGCAGCGTGACCGCCTTCATCGGCCCCTCGGGCTGTGGCAAGTCGACCTTCCTGCGCTGCCTCAACCGCATGAACGACACCATCGCCACCGCGCGGGTGGGCGGGCGGATCCTGCTTGACGGCGAGGACATCTACGATCCGCGCGTCGATCCGGTGCAGTTGCGCGCGCGCGTCGGCATGGTGTTCCAGAAGCCGAATCCCTTTCCCAAGTCGATCTACGACAACGTCGCCTACGGGCCGCGCATCCATGGCCTTGCCCGGTCGCGGGCCGATCTGGATGCCATCGTGGAACGGGCCCTGCGCCGCGCCGCGCTCTGGGACGAGGTGAAGGACCGGCTGGCCGCGCCCGGCACCGGCCTTTCCGGCGGGCAGCAGCAGCGCCTGTGCATCGCCCGCGCCGTGGCGACCCAGCCCGAGGTACTGCTCATGGACGAACCGTGTTCGGCCCTCGATCCGATCGCCACCGCACAGGTCGAGGAACTGATCGACGAACTGTCCGGTTCGGTCGCGGTGGTGATCGTCACGCATTCCATGCAGCAGGCCGCGCGCGTCAGTCACCGCACCGCCTTTTTCCATCTGGGCCATCTGGTAGAATACGACGAGACCGGCCGGATTTTCACCAACCCGCACGATCCGCGCACCGAAAGCTACATTTCCGGGCGGATCGGCTGAGAGGGCAGAATGAGCGACCAACACATCTCCTCGGCCTTCGACCGCGACCTCGAGGCGGTCCAGGCCATGATCATGCGCATGGGCGGGCTGGCCGAACAGGCCATTCTCGACGGGGTCAGGGCCCTGGCCGAACGCGACACCGACCTTGCCGAAACCGTGCGCAGGGGCGACCGCGCGCTTGATCTTCTGGAGCAGCAGATCCAGGACGAGGCGGCGCGCGTGATCGCACTGCGCTCTCCGGTGTCGGTGGACCTGCGCATGGTGCTGACGGTGATGCGGCTGGCATCGGGCCTTGAGCGGGTGGGCGACTACGCCAAGAACATCGCCAAGCGCACCACCGTCCTGGCCGGTGCGCGACCGATCGAGGGCACCGACATCATGCTGCGCCGCATGGCTGCCGAAGTGCAGTCGATGCTGCACGACACGCTGGATGCCTTCATCATGCGCGACGTGGACCGGGCCGGGGCCGTGATCACGCGCGACGAGGACGTGGACCAGATCTACAACTCTCTCTTCCGCGAACTCCTGACCTTCATGATGGAGGATCCGCGCGCCATCACCCCGGCGATGCATTTGCATTTCATCGCCAAGAACCTTGAACGGATGGGCGATCTCATCACCAACATGGCCGAACAGGTGATCTATCTCGTTACCGGGGCGCGGCCGATCGAGGAACGCCACAAGGGCGACGTGACCGCGTTCATGAGTGCGCCGAAGTGACCGGCAGCGGCCTGGTCCGGGCGCATGTCCTCATCGTCGAGGACGAACCGGCCCAGCGCGCGCTTCTGGCCTACAACCTTTCCGCCGAGGGTTTCCGCACCAGCGAGGCCGCCGACGGCGAGGCCGCGCTCGAGGCGATCGCCGGGGATCCGCCGGATCTGGTGCTGCTCGACTGGATGTTGCCGCGCCTGTCGGGAATCGAGACCTGCCGCCGCCTGCGCGCACGCGCCGCCACGCGCGATCTGCCGGTCATCCTGCTGTCCGCCCGCGGCGAGGACGAGGACAAGGTGCGCGGCCTCGAGGCCGGCGCCGACGATTACATGGTCAAGCCCTGGTCGATGGGCGAACTGGTGGCCCGCATCCGTGCGCAACTGCGCCGCAGCCGCGCCGCAGCCACCGGCGCGGCGCTGGGCCATGGGGATATCCTGCTTGATCCAGAAACCCACCGCGTCACCCGCGCGGGGGTTCAGCTCCGGCTGGGCCCGACCGAGTTCCGGCTGCTGGCCACGCTGATGGAACGCCCCGGCAGGGTCTGGAGCAGGGAGGCCCTGCTTGACCGGGTCTGGGGGCGCGGCATCCATGTGGACAGCCGCACCGTGGACGTGCACATGGGACGGCTGCGCAAGGCGCTCATGGCCGGCGGGGGCGACAATCCCGTGCGCACGGTGCGCGGGGCGGGATACGCGCTGGGCTGACGCCTCAGACGGGGCCGGGTTCCAGCGCGACCGAATCCGCATAGATCGCGATCAGCCGCTCGATCCGCGCCTCTTCGATCAAGGTGACCCTGGGCGTGCCCAGCCGCCCCGACGGATCGACCACCAGCATTCCCCGCGTGATCCCCGGCGCCAGCGCCACATCGACCGAGGCGGTGACGGATTTCGTCACCACGCCGGGGTCGATCACCGCGGCGGCGGCAAGGGGATCCACGAAGGCAAAGCTGTCACCGCGACCGAACCCGGCCGCGACCTTTCGGGCATGGCGGGCCAGATCGCGGCTCAGGCTGCGCAGGGGGGTCTCGGGCAGGCCGTCGAACAGGGCCTCCATCCGCTCGCCGCTCATGGCGTGGGCAAGGCAGGACTCCCACGGGGCGATGAGGGTCTCGGCCCCGCAGGTCATGACGATCTGCGCCGCTTCGGGATCGGCAAAGACGTTGAACTCGGCCGCGGGGGTGGTGTTGCCGCGCCCATGGATCGTGCCGCCCATGATCGCCAGCTGCCCGATCCCCGCGACGATCCCCGGTTCCTGCCGCAGCGCCAGCGCGAGGTTGGTGAAGGGGCCGATCATCAGGATATCGACCCTGCGCCCGGCAGCGGCGGCGGCGCGGAAGGTGTCGCGCAGGAAGGACACGGCATCCTGGCCTGCCGCCTTGCGCCGGGTGGCGGGGCGGCGCGCGGTGCCAAGGCCCTCGTCGCCATGGACATGGCTCGCGTCGATCACCGCCCCGTTCAGCGGCCGCGCCGCCCCGGCATGGACCGGCACATCGACCCCGGCAAGGTCAAGCAGCGCGACCATGTTCGCCGTCGCATGTTCCAGCGTGACATTGCCGAACACCGTCGTCACCGCCATCGGCACACGACCCGCAGCGATGAGCATGTAAAGCGCCTGCGCATCGTCCACGCCGCCGTCGGTATCGAGGATCAGGGGGTTCGCCATGGTCACGGTCCTTCATTCATCTGCGGGCAGAGTCCCCGAATAACCCGCACGGGCCCGGGATTGTCAAACTGCAATCCCGGGCCCCCGCTGGTTGCGCGCCGGTGGTTCCGGCCGGCCGCAAGGGCCGCGGGCTGCCGGGAAACGGCATCGCCGGCGACAGTCGGACCGGGTGGGCCTGACTTTCAGACCGCGACCGGCCGCGCCTCTTGCGTGCCCACGCCGAAGACGCGCTTGTAACGGGCGATTTCATCGGCGGGGCCCATCGCCTTCAGCGGATTGTCCGAGAGTTTCACCGTCGGGCGCCCGTCCGCCGTGACCGCCTTGCACACAAGGCTGAACGGGGCGAGCGAATCGCCCGCGGTCAGGCCGGTGAAATCATTGGTCAGCATCGTGCCCCAGCCGAACGACACCTTCACCCGCCCGCCAAAGCGCGTCTGAAGCGCGGCGATCACATCGACATCCAGCCCGTCCGAAAAGATCAGCAGCTTGTCGCGCGGATCCTCGCCCTGCGCCTGCCACCAGGCGATCGCGCGTTCGGCGGCCTCGGCCGGGTCGCCCGAGTCGATGCGCATCCCGGTCCACCCGGCAAGCCAGGCAGGCGCGTTGTCGAGAAAGGATTTCGTGGTGAACGTATCCGGCAGGATGATGCGCAGGTTGCCGTCATGTTCTTCCTGCCATTCCGCCAGCACGCGATAGGGGGATTCGCGCAGCTCATCGTCGTTGCGGGCCAGCGCGGCATAGACCATCGGCATCTCGTGGGCATTGGTGCCGATGGCCTCGAGGTCGCGGCCCTTGGCAATAAGGCAGTTCGACGTGCCGATGAACCGCGATCCCAGTCCTTCGGTCATGGCCTGCACGCACCAGTCCTGCCAGAGAAACCCGTGTCGCCGCCTTGTCCCGAAATCGGCAAGGGTGAGGTTGGGGATCTGGCGCAGCCTCTCGACCTTTTCCCACAGCCGCGCCATCGCCCGCGCATAGAGCACCTCAAGCTCGAACTTGCCCATGCCGCGCAGCACCGCGCGCGAGCGCAATTCCATCAGGATGGAAAGCGCGGGAATTTCCCACAGCATCACCTCGGGCCAGTCGCCCTCGAAGGTGAGTTCGTATTGCCCGTCGCGCCGCTCGAGGTGGTAGGGCGGCAGGCGCAGCCCCTCGAACCATTCCATGAAGTCGGGACGGAACATCTGCCGCTTGCCGTAGAAGGTGTTGCCGCGCAGCCATGTGCTTTCCCCGCGCGAAAGCGAGAGCGAGCGCACATGATCGAGTTGTTCGCGCAATTCGCCTTCGTCGATCAGGTCGGCAAGGCGGATGTGCCGGGCCCGGTTGATGAGGCTGAAGGTCACCCGCGTTCCGGGATGATTGCGCCGGATCGACTGGCACATCAGCAGCTTGTAGAAATCGGTGTCGATCAGGGACCGGACCACCGGGTCGATCTTCCACTGGTGGTTCCAGACGCGCGTGGCGATGTCGACCATGGGCGGCCCTCCCGGGGATCGAGGGTTAGGCGGACACCTGTCCCTTGTCCAGCGTTCAGACCACGCTGACGCCGGCCGCGCGCATGTGCGAAATCGCCGCGCCAAGCGATCCGTCAAGGTCGATCGCCCGGCTGAGGTCGCCGCGGACCGTGACCGCAAGGCCCAGCCGCGCCGCGTCGATGGCCGAGAAGGCCACGCAGAAATCGGTGGCAAGCCCGGCCAGCGTCACCGCCGTGATCCCGCGGCTTTTCAGGAAACCGTCAAGGCCGGTCGGCGTCACGCGGTCGTTCTCGAAAAAGGCGGAATAGCTGTCGAGAGCCGGGTTCATCCCCTTGCGGATGACAAGGGCGGCCGGATCGGTGCGCAGGTCTGGGCGAAAGGCGGCGCCATCGCTGCCCTGAACACAGTGATCGGGCCAGAGCGTCTGTCGCCCGTAGGGCATGTCGATCACCGAGAACGGCGCGGCGCCGGGATGCGACGAGGCAAAGGACGAATGCCCCGCCGGGTGCCAGTCCTGCGTCAGCACTACCGTGGCGAAATCGTCCATCAGGGCGTTGATGCCGGGAACGATCGCATCCCCGCCGGCCACGGCCAGCCGGCCGCCGGGGCAGAAATCGTTCTGCACATCGACCACGATCAGGGCATGATTTGCGGGATTCATGGTCAGCCTCCGGCCCGGCGGGCCCTCAGAAATCGAGATGCGCGACGTTGAGCGCGTTTTCCTGGATGAACTCGCGCCGCGGTTCCACCACGTCACCCATCAGCTTGGTGAACAGGTCGTCGGCCTCGGTCGCGTCGTCGATGCGCACCTGAAGCAGGGTCCGCGCCTCGGGGTCGAGGGTGGTTTCCCACAACTGATCCGGGTTCATCTCGCCCAGGCCCTTGTAGCGCTGGAGCGACAGGCCCTTTTCTCCTTCGGCCAGCACCGCGCGCAGCAGATCGAGCGGGCCGTTCACCGGCTGCGCGCGGTCCTTGCGCACAAGGGTGGCGGTGGTGCCATAGACCTCTTGCAGGGATCGGGTGAAGGTGCCGGTGCGCCGCACCTCGCCCGAACGCAGCATGGCACCGTCAAGGGTGCGCAGTTCCTCGACCCCGCGCAGGGTGCGCGACAGGCGGATGCCGCCGTCCTGGGTGATGCGGCCGGTCCAGCCCTTCTCGTATTCGACCGCGATCAGGTCCAGCCGCTGTGCCACCTCGTTCGCCACGCCCTGAAGATCGCTATCGACCGCACCGGCGACAAAGGCCCCGGCAATCGCCGCCTGTTCAAGGATGTGGCGCGGGTAATGCGTCGGGAAGGCATCAAGGACACGGCGCAGCGCGCGCGCCTCCTCGACCACGCGGACCAGATCGGCCCCGGCGATCTCGGCCCCGGAACCGGTGCGCAGCACCGTCCCCTCCACCCCCTGCGCCACCAGATAGTCGTCAAGGGCAGACTGATCCTTGAGATAGACCTCGGACTTGCCGCGCGTCACCTTGTAGAGCGGCGGTTGCGCGATGAAGAGATGCCCGCGCTCGATCAGTTCGGGCATCTGCCGGAAGAAGAAGGTCAGCAGCAGCGTCCGGATATGCGCGCCGTCCACGTCGGCGTCGGTCATGATGACGATCTTGTGGTAGCGCAGCTTGTCGATGTCGAATTCGTCGCGCCCGATCCCGGTGCCCAGCGCCATGACCAGGTTGCCGATCTCCTGACTTGACAGCATCCGGTCAAACCGCGCGCGCTCCACGTTCAGTATCTTGCCCTTGAGCGGCAGGATCGCCTGCGTGCGCCGGTCGCGGCCGGTCTGGGCCGAACCGCCGGCGGAATCGCCCTCGACCAGAAAGACCTCGGTGCGGGACGGATCCTTTTCCGAACAATCCTTGAGCTTGCCCGCCAGGAAATTCACGTCCATCGCGGTCTTGCGCCGGGTCAGGTCGCGCGCCTTGCGCGCCGCCTCGCGGGCCAGGGCGGCCTCGACGATCTTGCCCACCACCGTCTTGGCGGCAGCGGGATTCTCCTCGAACCATTCGGAAAGTTTCTCGCCCACCAGCGACTCAACCGCCGGGCGCACTTCGGAGGACACCAGCTTGTCCTTGGTCTGGGACGAGAATTTCGGGTCCGGCACCTTGACCGACAACACGCAGGTCAGCCCCTCGCGCGCGTCGTCGCCGGTCAGATCGACCTTTTCCTTGCGGGCGATGCCACTTTCCTGGGCATAGCGGGTCAGCGTGCGGGTCAGCGCGCCGCGGAACCCGGCAAGATGGGTGCCGCCGTCGCGCTGCGGGATGTTGTTGGTGAAGGGCAGCACCGTCTCGTGATAGCTGTCGTTCCACCACATCGCCACTTCGATGCCGATGCCGCCACGTTCGCCGGTCATGTAGATCGGATCGGGCAAGAGCGGCGTCTTGGACCGGTCGAGGTATTTCACGAATTCGCGCACGCCGCCGTCATAATGCAGTTCGGTGCGCAGGGCCTCGGCGGGGCGTTCGTCCTCGAGGACGATGCGCACCCCGGAATTGAGGAAGGCCAGTTCGCGCAGGCGCTTTTCCAGCACCTCGAAACTGTAGTCGAGGTTCGAGAACGTGCCCTCGGGGTGGTTTGCCTTGGACGAGGCCAGGAACCGCACTTCGGTGCCGCGCTCTCCGGGGGCGGGGCCGACCGCGCGCACATGTTCGACGGTCTCGCCCGCCTCGAACCGGGCGAAATATTCGGTATCGCCGCGCCAGACCCGCAGTTCCAACCAGTCCGACAGCGCGTTCACCACCGACACGCCGACCCCGTGCAATCCGCCCGACACCTTGTAGGCGTTGCCGTTGTCGGAAGTGTTGTCGAATTTGCCGCCGGCGTGAAGCTGGGTCATGATGACCTCGGCCGCCGAAACCCCCTCTTCGGGGTGAAGGTCCACGGGAATACCGCGGCCGTTGTCCCGCACCGAGACCGAGGAATCGGCATGGATCCTCACCCGCACCTCGGTGGCGTGACCGGCCAATGCCTCGTCGATGCCGTTGTCGACGACTTCGGTCACCATATGGTGCAGGCCGGACCCGTCGTCGGTGTCGCCGATATACATGCCAGGACGCTTGCGGACGGCATCCAGGCCCCTGAGAACCTTGATGGAATCGGCACCATAGGCACTGACGGCGGCACTTGCTGCGGACATGCGGGATTTCCTGTCTTCAAAGCTGCCGGCTTATACCGGGCCTTGGGGGGAATGTCACGCTTTCCCCCCTGATTTTGTAGCCTTCCGCCTGTTCAGAGAAAGGGAATCGCCCCCGCAACCGCGATGAGCAGCGCCCCCGCCCCGATGTTGATCCGCCGCATCGCCGCGGGGCTCGACAGGAGCCTGCGCGCGCGGTCCAGAAACAGCGCGAGCGCCAGGTTTCCCGCCATCGGCACCAGTGCCGAGATCAGCCCGATCGCCAGCACATCGGCCGGGCCGATCGCCTCGAGGCGAAAGAAGCCGGGCAGCGCCCCCATGTAGAAGAGCATGGCCTTCGGATTGCCGATCACCGCCGCCAGGCCCACGCTGAAACCCGCCACCAGCCCCGGCCGGGTCAGGCGGCTGTCGGCGCCCGGAACCCTGCCCGGCGCCCGCAGCAGAAGCACCCCCATGACCAGAAAGATCGCGGCCGCCACCCAGCGCAGCGCCACCAGGAAATCCCCAAAGAGGCCGACCGCCCAGCCCAGCCCCAGCACCGCGACGAGGGGCCAGACCAGATCCCCGATCGCCACGCCCACGGCAAGCGGCCATGCCGCGCGGAACCCGCCGGCCATCGACCGCGCGATGAGGGCGACCCAGACTGGACCGGGCACGGACCAGAGGCCCAGCATGGCAAGGGCATAGAGCCCGAGTTCGCCTGCGGTCACGGTCATGGGGCGGGCCTTTCGTGCATGACGCTGCCATTGGGGGATTCGCTCAGGGTCCAGTGCTGCGCCCTCTGGCCCAGCCCTGCAAACAGGTCGGGTTCGGTCCCGGTCATGAACGCCTGCCCTCCCAGCGCGCAGATTTCGTCATAAAGCGCGGCGCGGCGCCCTTCATCGAGATGGGCGGCCACCTCGTCCAGCAGAAGCACCGGCGGCCGGCCCGCGTGCCGGGCGATGGCCCGGGCATTGGCAAGGATGAGCGAGATCAGCAGCGCCTTCTGTTCCCCGGTCGAACAGACCGCCGCCGCCATGCCCTTTTCGGCCCAGACCGCGGCAAGATCGGCCCGATGCGGCCCGATGAGCGTGCGCCCCGCCGCCATGTCACGGGCCCGGCCGCGGGCGAACGCCTCGGCCAGCGCGGCCTCGTCGGCGGGCGGATCGCCTTCGGCATGGGTCAGGGTCAGATCGGCCGCGGGAAAGACCGACCCGGCATCCGCCTGCGCCGCCACGAGGGCGCCAAGGGCCTGACGCCGGTTCGCGGTGATCGCCACGCCTGTGCGCGCCATCTGCGCCTCGAGCGCGCCATGCCAGTGGCCGTCGCGCACCATGTCGCGCAAGAGGCGGTTCCTGTCGCGCATCGCCCGGTCGTAGTCGAGAACGGCCTCGGCGTGATCCGGGATCAGCCCCATCGTCATGCGGTCAAGCAGGCGGCGGCGCCCTTCGGCCCCCTCGATCCAGAGCCGGTCCATCGCCGGCACCAGCCACTGCACCGCACCCAGCCGCGCCAGCGCCACCTGCGGCGCCGCCTTGCCGTCGATGCGGACCCCGCGCCCCTCGCCCGGTTCGGCCCTTGTCTCGACCTCGTGGCCAAAAAGATCCGCCGCGATCTTCCAGCCGATCGCTTCGGGGCGGCGCGCAAGATCCTCGGCACCGGCGCCGCGCAACCCGCGTCCCGGCGACAGCAGGGAAATCGCCTCGATCAGGTTGGTCTTGCCCGCGCCGTTCGGCCCGGTCAGCACCACCGGCCGCCCGTCGAACACCAGCCGCTGCGCCCGATGCGACCGGAAATGCGACAGAACCAGATGGGTGATCGCGCTCATCGCGCGACCGGCCGGCCGAACGTCACGGCCCGGAACAAGATCCCTCACACCCGCATCGGCATCACGACATAGACCGCGCTGGTGTCGTTGCCCTCGCGCATCAGCGTCGGATCGCCGGGAGTGTTGAACAGGAACACCGCGTTCTCGCGGTCGACCTGGCTTGCGATCTCGAGGAGATATTTGGCGTTGAACCCGATCTCGAGATGATCGTCGCCATAGGCCACGGCCAGTTCCTCTTCGGCGGCGCCGCTGTCGGGGGCGTTGACGGACAGCACCAGCCGGTCCTCGTCCAGAACCAGCTTCACGGCCCGCGACCGTTCCGACGACACCGTGGCGACCCGATCCACCGCGCGGGCGAAATCGGCGGCGTCCACCTCGAGCCGCCTTGTGTTCCCGGTCGGGATCACGCGGGTGTAGTCGGGGAACGTGCCGTCGATCACCTTGGAAGTGAGGGTGATGGTCGCCGTGGCAAAGCGCACCTTGGTCTCGCTGACCGAAACGGCAATGGGCGCGTCGTCATCGTCGAGCAGCTTGCGCAATTCGCCCACGGTCTTGCGCGGGACGATGATGCCGGGCATTCCCTCGGCCCCGGGGGGCAGGTCGGAATCGATCCGGGCAAGGCGGTGACCGTCGGTCGCGACACAGCGCAGCACCGGCCCGCCATCCCCCTGCGCGACATGCATGTAGACGCCGTTCAGGTAATAGCGGGTTTCCTCGGTCGAGATGGCGAATTTCGACTTGTCGAACAGCCGGCGCAGATCGCTGGCGCGGGCGCTGAAGTTCGTGGTGTAGTCGGGCGAGGCCATGAGCGGGAAATCCTCGCGTGGCAGGGTCGCGAGGGTGAAGTTCGATCGCCCCGCCGAAATCGAGAGCCGCCCCGGCTGCGCCCCGTCCGACAGCTGGATCAACGCGCCGTCGGGCAGCTTGCGCACGATTTCATTGAGAAGGACGGCGGCAACCGTGGTGGCGCCCGCCCTCTCGACCATGGCGGGTGCCCGGTCGATCACCTCGATGTCAAGGTCGGTGGCGCGAAAGCTGACGTGATCGCCTTCGGCCTCGATCAGGACGTTGGCGAGGATGGGAATCGTGTTGCGCCGCTCGACCACCGATTGCGCCTGGGCCACCGCCCGCAGGAGCGCGCCGCGTTCGATGCTGAATTTCATGACACACTCCATGGACCTGACCCGGCCCGGCCGGGACGCGAACCCTAGCGGATTTCAGCCGCTGCTCAAGGGGGGCCGTCAGCCCTCGAGACTGCGGCGCAGGAGTTCGATATCGTCGGCGATCTGGCCATCGGCCGTCATCAGATCCTCGATCCGGCGCACGCCATGCATGATCGTGGTATGGTCGCGCCCGCCGAAACGGCGGCCGATCTCCGGCAGCGACCGGTTGGTGAGGGTCTTGGCCAGATACATGGCGATCTGGCGCGGCCGGGCATAGCTGCGCAGCCGCTTGGGCCCGATCAGATCGGACAGGCGGATGTTGAAATGTTCGGACACGCGGCGCTGGATCTCCTCGATCGAGATCTTGCGGTCCTGGCTGCGCAGCATGTCGGCAAGGCAATCCTGCGTCATCTCGAGGGTGATGTCGCGCCGCACGAGGCTGGCAAAGGCAAAGAGCCGGGTCAGCGCCCCCTCGAGAACGCGCACGTTCGTGGAGATGCGATGCGCCAGAAACTCGAGCACGCCGGGCGCGATCACCACGTCGCCATGTTCCGCGGCATGGATGGCGGCCTTGGCCTGAAGCACGCCGAGGCGCAGTTCGTAATCGGTCGGGTGGACATCGACCACGAGGCCGGATTGCAGCCGCGAACGGATCCGCTCCTCGAGGTCGCGGATTTCGCCGGGGGCGCGGTCGGCGGACAGGATCACCTGCTTGCGCGCATCCACCAGCGCGTTGAAGGTGTGAAAGAATTCCTCTTGCGTGGAATCCTTGCCGGCGATGAATTGCACGTCGTCGACCATGAGCACATCGACCGCGCGGAAAATCTGCTTGAAATCCATCATCTTGCGGTCACGGATCGCGGTGACGAAGCGATACATGAACTGTTCGGCCGACAGGTAGAGCACCTTCAGCTCGGGCCGGCCGGCGCGCAGTTCGTGGGCGATCGCATGCATCAGATGGGTCTTGCCCAGACCGACGCCGCCATAAAGGAACAGCGGGTTGAAACTGACCGGGCCACCCTCGGCCACGCGGCGCGCGGCGGCATGGGCGAGTTCGTTGGGCTTGCCCACCACGAAACGATCGAAGGTGAAGCGCGGGTCAAGCCCGCCGCCCGTTTCCGCGGGAACGACGGGGCCCGCCTCGGCGGGGACGGCACCCTCGGCCGGATCGGCGGCGGTGGCCGGCTGGGCCTGGGCCGTGCCCGCCCCGACGACAAAGCTGAGGCGCTGCACCGGACGACCGGCGCGGGTCATGCGGTACAGGATCTGCTCGCCATAATTCTGCGTGACATAGGTGCCGATGAAATGCGTGGGCGCGCGCAGGTTCAGCACCTGGTCTTCGACCGACTGGAACCCGATGGGCTCGATCCAGTGGCGCCAGTTGTTCGCGCCGACCGATGCCCGCAACTCGTCCCTGACGGTTCCCCACAACTCGCTTGTCATATCTGCCCCAGATCCCCTGCCCCAAGTCCCGACCCTTTGCGGACCCCCCAAAGGATCCGACCCCGACGAATCCTGTCGACATGACCAGAGACACCCCCGGAATCGCTTCCGGACGCGCAGTCTGGCACGGTCGGGCTGACGGCATCCCCCGCAGTCCCGGGCCTCAGGCACATGCGGCGGACGCGGCCGGGCAATCGCCCCGCCCCTCCGGTCCGGCGGCCTCCCCAAAAGGCCTGCCCGAACCGGTTGACCGGCTACCCCTGCCTGGACCCCTGCAACGGGTCACGGCCTTGCCGGTCCTGTCCGCCGCACCCGAGGGCCGACGTGAATCGCTGGCTCAAGCTAGCAATGCCTAGGCCGCGGGTTCAACCGAACAACCTGCTTGACTGGGACGAGGGCACCCGCGAATCCCCTGCCCCCGTTGAATCCGGCTGCCTTGCGGGTGCGGCTGTGGCCCCCCTGCAAAGGCCCGGGCGATTCGATGCCTTCGTGCCGTCAGGGGCCTTGACACAGCCCCCTGCGAACCCGTGCCCGAGTCGCCCGGCGCACCTCCCGTAAGGGCGCGGTCCAAGGCATGGCCGGACAACGAAAAAGGGGGCGCGCCCCGCGGCACGCCCCCCCTTTTTGCGTCGCTGTGACCGAATCAGGCCTGGGTGTTGCCCAGCGCCTTCACCCGGGCGGCCAGGCGCGACATCTTGCGCGAGGCGGTATTCTTGTGGAACAGGCCCTTCGAGACGCCACGCATCAGTTCGGGCTGGGCGGCGCGCAGGGCGGTGCCGGCGCTCTCGGGGTTGCCAGAGGCGATCGCCTCTTCGACACGGCGCAAGAAGGTGCGGATGCGCGACTTGCGCATCTTGTTGATTTCCTGACGCTTTTCAGACTGACGGGCGCGCTTGGCGGATTGGGTCGAATTGGCCATCTGGGTCTCTTCCGGATCTCACTGTTCAGCTCGATGCAGCACAGACCCGCGACCGGAGCAAATCCGGTGCAATAATCGCCTCAGCGGGCCCACGCGCATGTCGGGGCGCTCGATAGTCGAATCCGGGGCAGAAGGAAACAGGAATCTCGCATCTGCGGCGTCAAGGCTGGCATTGCGGGCAGAACCAGCTTGACCTGCCGCCCTGCGCGATGCGTTCAATCCGACCCGCACAGCCCGGGGCAAGGCAGGATTCGCCTTCGCGGCCATAGACACGAAAGGCGTGCTGGAAATAGCCCAGCTCGCCATCGGCGCGCCGGTAATCGCGCAGGCTCGAGCCGCCGGCGGCGATCGCCTCCTCGAGAGTGGCGCGGATCGCCGGCACCAGAAGGGCGATCTCTCCGGCCCGGACCGCACCGGCAGCGCGGGCCGGGTGGATTCCGGCACGATGCAGCGCCTCGCAGACATAGATGTTGCCCAGTCCGGCCACGTTGCGCTGGTCCAGCAGCGCGGCCTTGACCGAAGTCGCCCGCCCCATGAAGCGCGCGGCAAGGTGGCCCTCGTGAAATCCGTTGCCCAGAGGCTCCGGCCCGAGGCCGGCCAGCAGCGGGTGCCGTTCGACCGATGCGGTCGGGGCCAGATCCATCATCCCGAACCGGCGCGCGTCGTTGTAGGTGATGCGCGCGCCGCCATCCATGTCCAGCACCACATGGTCATGCCGGCCGGGCGCCGGGTGATCATGGTGGAACTGCCCGATCAGTGCCCCCGAAACCAGCATCCGCCCCGACATGCCCAGATGGATCATCAGGGTCTCATCCGTCGAAAGGTCGGCCAGCAGGTATTTCGACCGCCGCCGCAGCGCGTTTACCGTCGCGCCGGTCAGGCGTTCGGCCAGACGTTCGGGCAGGGCAAAGCGCAGATCGGGACGGTTGACACGCACCGCGCCGATGCGCCGCCCCTCCATCACCGGCAAGAGTCCCCGGCGCACGGTCTCGACCTCGGGCAGTTCCGGCATGGTCCTTCCTTCGCCTCGCGTCTGCGTGTAAGCCCGGTGCCGGATCAGGGGAAGCGCAGAATGACCGGGACCACCACGCATTTCGGGTTTCAGACCGTGCCCGAGGACGAAAAGGCCGGCAAGGTACAGGGGGTCTTCACCTCGGTCGCGTCGCGTTACGACCTCATGAACGACGTGATGAGCGCGGGGATCCACCGCCTGTGGAAGGACGCGATGATGGACTGGCTGGCGCCAAGACCCGGCCAGCGGCTTCTGGATGTGGCGGGCGGGACGGGCGACATTTCGTTCAGGTTCCTGCGCCGCGCGGGGACCGGCCATGCCACCGTCCTCGATCTCACCGAACCCATGCTGGTCGAGGGACGCAAGCGGGCCGAGGCCGCGCGCCTTTCCGACAGCCTCGACTGGGTGGTGGGCGATGCGATGGCGCTGCCCTTTGCCGATTCGAGCTTTGACGTCTACACGATCAGCTTCGGCATCCGGAACGTCACCCGGCCCGAAGTCGCCCTTCAGGAGGCGTTTCGCGTGCTGCGCCCCGGCGGGCGGCTCATGGTGCTCGAGTTCAGCAAGGTGCCGAATCCGGCGCTGAGACGGCTTTATGATCTCTATTCCTTCCATGTGATCCCCCGGATGGGCGCCGCAATCGCCGGGGATCGTGATTCCTATCAGTATCTGGTCGAGTCCATCCGCCGCTTTCCCGATCAGGAAACCTTCCTGTCCATGATCCGGGCTGCCGGATTCGCGAACGCGGGCTATCGGAACCTGACCATGGGCGTGGCCTGCCTGCATTCGGGGTGGAAGCTATAAGGGGCCCGCACAACATCCTGCGGCTGATCCGCACCGGCGCCACCTTCGAGAGGACCGGTGCGATGCTTGTGGTCCTCGATGCGTTCGAGGTGCCGCCGGCCTTGCGCATCCTGGCGCGCGGCCTGGCCTGGCCGTTCCGCTGGCTGGGTTATCGCGGCGACCCATCCATGCCGCCGGTGACGCGCGCCCTGACCGCGCTTGGTCCGGCCTATGTGAAATTCGGTCAGATCCTCTCGACCCGGCCCGATGTGGTCGGCGGCGAACTTGCCGCGCAGTTGCGCGTGTTGCAGGACCGTCTGCCGCCCTTTCCCCAGGCCGAGGCGCGGGCCGAGATCGCGCGCGAACTGGGGGCCGGGGTCGACAGCCTCTTTTCCGAATTTTCCGAACCGGTCGCCGCCGCCTCGATCGCGCAGGTGCACCGCGCGCGCCTGCGCGAGGGCGGCGATGCCGTCGCCGTCAAGGTGCTGCGGCCAGGGATCGAGCGTGCCTTTCGCCGCGACATCGACGCCTTCTACCTTGCCGCCGGCGTGATCGAGGCCTTTGCCCCCTTCTCGCGCCGGCTGCGGCCACGCGATGTGGTGGCCCATTTCGATTCGGTGGTGACCGCCGAACTCGACCTCCGGCTCGAGGCGGCCTCGGCCGCGGAATTTGCCGCCACCACCCGCGACGACGACGGCTTTCGCGTGCCGCCGGTGCTGTGGAACCTGTCGGCGCGGCGGGTGATGACCCTGGGCTGGGCCGAGGGGATCAACGCCGCCGATCTTGCCGCGATCGACGCCGCGGGCCTGGACCGCGCCGCCCTTGCCGAACGGATCATGCAGAGTTTCCTGCGCCACGCGCTGCGCGACGGGTTCTTTCATGGCGACATGCATCAGGGCAACCTCAAGATCGCCGCAGACGGGGCGATCCTTGCCTATGATTTCGGCATCATGGGCCGGATCGACGCCTATACCCGCCGGGTCTATGCCGAAATCCTCATGGGCTTCATCCGCCGGGATTTCCGCCGCGTGGCCGAGGTGCATTTCGAGGCCGGCTATGTGCCCGCCGACCGCAGCATCGACGATTTCGCGATGGCGCTGCGGGCGGTGGGCGAGCCGATCTTCGGCATGGACGCAAGCCGCATCTCGATGGCCCGGCTTCTTGCCCACCTGTTCGAGGTGACCGAGCGTTTCGGAATGGAGACGCGCACCGAACTCATCCTGCTGCAACGCACGATGGTGGTGGTGGAGGGCGTGGCGCGCATGCTCGACCCGCATATCAACATCTGGAAGACCTCGCGCCCGGTGGTCGAGACCTATGTCGCCGAAACCATCGGCCCGCAGGCGGTGCTGCGCGATCTGGGGCGCACGCTGCGGGTTCTGGCACGGTTCGGGCCACTCTTGCCGGGGCTGACCGAATCCGCCCTGATCCGTGCCCGCAACCCGCAACCCGCCCCCGCCGCTGGACGCGGCCTGCCGGCCGTGGCCTGGGCCGGCGTCGGTGCCGCAGCCGCGCTTGGCCTGCTGTGGGTCGTGCGGGCCCTCACCTGACAGGTCAGCCATGGCGCAGGGCGGTGACATCGCCGCTCTCCACCTCGACCCCGCCGGGCAGGACAAGGCGCAGGCCGCCGTCGGTCACGCGCACTTCCTCGACCCTTGCGTAGATCTGCACCGGATCGGACCGGAGCAGGGAATCGCCGGACAGGCTCTCGACCGTGAGATGATAGAGCCCGCGCGGCAGGGGGGCGCCGTCGCTGGTCATCCCGGCCCAGTCCACGGGGTCGGACGACAGCGGCAGTGCGATCCGCTGCACCTCGGTCCCGGAAGGATCGGTGACGACAAGTTCCATCGCGTCCGCCCCCGCCGCAGGCGTGGGGGTGATGGTGACCGGCACGCCGTCGAACCAGACCGGCGCCGCCACGCGCACATCCTGCCCGACCCAGGCGCCAAGCTGGGCAAGGCCGGACAGGTTCATCTGCTGTGACAGACCCTTGAGCAGGTCGTTGGTCAGAACCTGCTGCTCCACACTCGAGAAGGTGGCCAGTTGCACCGCGAAATCCGATGCCTCGACCGGATTCAACGGATCCTGGTTGCGGATCTGCGTGGTCAGCATGTGGAGAAAGGTCTCGAAGTCCGAGCTGATGGTCCGACCGGAACTGCCGGTGGTATAGGGTGTCGTGTTGGACGAGCCCGCCGTCAGGACGCCGGGCAGAGAGAGGGACAGAGAGAATGGCAGGCGTCGGGATGTTCGCCCTGTCGTCCGGTCCGGGGTCGGCACGGGCCGGAAAGCCGGAAGTGCCGGCACCACCGCCACGCGCGCCCGCATTGCCGCTGTCGATCGTGATCTCGACCCGGTCATACCCCAGCGACCGCAATTCGGCGGCAAGCCCCTCGATCCCGCGCCGGACCAGATCGAGGGTGCCGGCCCTCTCGACCTCGATGGCAAGGGTCAGGCCGGATGTGCTGCTGTGCAGGGCAAGGCGCAGACTGCCCAGTTCGGGCGGATCGAGGCGGATCTCGGTCGCCCCGTCCGTCCCGCTGCCAAGCGCAAGCCTCATCTGCCGCCCGACATCCGCATGGGTGGCCGGCACCCGTGGCCCGGCCCCCGCAGACCCGACCCCTGACGGGTCGGCCCCCGCAGGATCGGCCATCAAGGCGGGCGGGTTCACCCCGAGCAGCACCCGCGCGGCAGGGGCATGGCCGCTTTCGCGCGGATAGACCGATTCGGCCGCGATACTGGCGAAACGCTCCTTCTCGGCCAGCGCGGCCGCTTTGGCCCTGGTCGCAGGGGCCCTGGCAAGATCTGCGCCCGGCGCCTCGGGCAGCGATGCCCGCTGCCCCCGGGTCGGAGAGGCGGGTGATCCCCCTTCCTGGCCCGGAGGTGCCATTGGCAGGACCCGGTCGGTACGGCCACCTGATTCCGCCTTCGGGAACGCCTGCCCCGCCTCCGTCATGGCCCCGCCCGGAGGTGGGACGCCAGACGCCGCGCTGCGCGCCGTCTCTCCCTCTCCCCCGGGCAGGATCGCCCGATCCGTCACCCCGATCCCGGCTGCAGGCAAGGCTGGCGCCCCCTGTGGCACGGGCCCGGCCGGCGCTGCCGCCCGAGGCAGAAGGCCAGGATCGCTGCGCATGGCGGCCAGGGGCAGGCCTGCCGTTCCCGACCCGACCTCACCCGCGCCGCCGTCCAGAGGCACGGCCGGCAGCATTGCCGCCCCGTCCGGCAGATCAGCCACGCCCGTGCCCATTTCCGGGCCTGGATCGTCAGGCACGGTCAGGTGCTCTGCTGCTTCGCCAAAGGTTGCGAGGGGCGGATCCCCGGAGCCGTGGTCGATATCTTCCGCCTCGGGGGGAAGGATTTCTTCAGACACCTCGGACACCTCGCCGGCCCCGCCCAGAAGCTGCGCCAGAAACGCCGCGCCCGAGTGGAATGGACCGTCAGCGGGTGCTGGCGGCGCGGTTGCGGGCGGGGCCACGGGCAGGACGGGCAGGATCAGCATCGACGAATCGCCTCTCGGGGACACGACCCGAGATTGGCACCAACTGCTTACCCAATATTTACCGCGCACCGGCAAGATGGACCCGAACCTCAGAAGGAGTGGTCGATGTTCCCGTCCGCAACCACCGCCCCGCCGCCCCAACCGGCCCCGCGACCGCTGCCGGTTCCTCCCGACAGCACCGAAGGGCGGTTGCGCGCCGCGGCAACCCGCCTCGAGGCGGCATTTCTGGCCGAAATGCTGAAGCAGGCCGGCCTCGGGCAGGCCCCGCAGGGCTTTGGCGGTGGCGCGGGAGAAGAGCGATTCGCCTCCTTCCTCATCGAGGCACAGGCGACCGAACTGGCCACAGCGGGCGGAATCGGTCTTGCCGAAACCCTGTATCGCGCCATGGCGGAGCATGAGCATGACCGATGACCCCGCTCGAGCCCTGATTTCGCTCTTCGAGGAAGAACGTCGCGCCCTCCTCGATGGCGCACTGGACCTGATTCCCGCGATCGGAGAGCGCAAGCTTGCCCTGATCGCCGCGCTCGCGCAGGCCGATCCGGGCG
>WBZR01001339.1_pt1 | contig 31241 bp, 31 predicted proteins | sample 5204231 | NCBI WGS metagenome assembly WBZR01 (sample SAMN12412403, study PRJNA552823) | activated sludge metagenome | isolation source: activated sludge from anammox sidestream of wastewater treatment plant... | place: USA: Virginia | collected 2017-08 | reverse complement strand
GCATCTCATCATTCCCCCCGTGGCGCCCAGCGCCATGAAATCCGGCCCGACCACCCACGAAGGATGTGAAATGACCGCCATGAGCCATAGCCTCCGCTACGCCCTGATACTCCTGTGGCTCGTGCCGCTGCCATCGCATGCCGAGGAGATCCGGCCCTCCGGCGACGTGATTGGCGCCGATCCCTCCGCGGGTGCGGATGCTGCCGAGCGGCCGAAGGCGGACATGCTGCCCGGTTACGGCGTCGCGCCGGGCGAGGCGCCCCGCGGCTGGGTGGAAGGGCTGATGATGGGAGGCGTCATGCCGCGCTCGGCCGACATACGGGACCTGCCCGAACCGGAATCCGAGGGCGCCAGACTGCTCAACCGGTACTGCACCCAATGTCACGGCCTTCCCACCCCCGATCAACACAGCGCCGAGGGCTGGTTCCCGGTCGTCGAACGCATGCGCATGCGGCTGCGCTGGATGGCCACGTACAGCAACATGAGGTTCGCCGAACCGACAGCGGCGGAGAACGTCCTCATCAATCAATATCTGGCCGAGCACGCGCGCAGACCGGCGCCTGCCGGTCCCTGAAATCGGCGAACGGGCATGACGCGCGCGGTAGCGGGGTGAAGGTCGGCTGTGAACCGCAATCGTCGACGACGACACTGCACCAGCGCGGGGCGCGCGAGCCGCTGAAGTACCTCCCGCGAGCGCCGTCGCCGGGCGCTACTCACCCGGAATGAGTTCTGGCTCTCCGGTCCCGAGGACGCCGTCGGCGCGCGCCTGGAGATAACCGAAGAGGTCCATCAGGTGCGGCCGCACCCGGAAGCTCTCTTCCCAGGCCGGCATGACCAAATCGCCGCGCTCACCGCGCTCGTGCTGTTGCATCTCCGCGATCATCGCCTCGCGCCACGCGGTGGCGTCGTCCGCCGAGGCCGCGTCCATCGGCGCGACGATGCGATAGCGGTTCAGCACCAGGTTCGCAAACTCCACGGCACTCATGTTCCTGACGCGCTCGACCAGACTCGGCGCCACGTCGGTGCCGTTCGCATCCACGCCGTGGCACACGTAACAGCTCCGGTGATACACCTGCCAGCCGCGCATCGTGGCGGCGTCGACCTTGCCGCCCTCGACGCGATAGAACTTCGTATCGGGCGGCGGCGCCGCAGCCGCGCCGTCGCCGGCGCCCGCGGCGGAGATCTGCAGTGCCGCCGCGATCGCCGCGGCCGCGAACCCCATGGCGGCCACTCCGCCGGCAAACGATCTGATTCCTGGCATCGCCCGACTCCCCGAATCGATTGATCGAGTACTACGCTAATGCCCGATGCGTGAGAGACGGTGATCCAGATCATCATCACGGACTCCCCGCGGGTCTGCCGCGATCACGGTGACAGCCGCTGCATGCGACACTGGATCAATGGCGCGACTGCCGTGGTTCCATTCGACGACACCCGGGGAGACCCGTTGACCGAGCCGTCCCACACCAATGATGAGGCTTGCCGGCGCGCGGCCGCGTGCATCGCCTCGGCCTCCGGCCTGCTGATCACGGCCGGCGCCGGCATGGGCGTGGATTCCGGCCTGCCGGACTTTCGCGGGACGGAGGGGTTCTGGAGGGCATACCCCACACTCGGCGCGGCGGGCCTGCGGTTCGAGGAGGTCGCCAGCCCCGGTACCTTTCACGCCGATCCGCGCCTGGCCTGGGGATTCTACGGCCATCGCCTCAACCTCTATCGCGCCACACAGCCGCATGCCGGGTTTGGGCTGTTGCGCGCGATCGCCCGGCATCTGCCGGATGGGGCCTTCGTCCTCACCAGCAATGTCGACGGGCAATTCCAGAAGGCAGGCTTTCTAGACGACGCGATTTACGAGGTGCACGGATCGATACATGATCTCCAGTGCCTGGCGCCTTGCAGCGAGCTCGTCTGGCCCGGCGGCGAGTACGCGCCGGCGGTCGACGCCGCGGGCTGCCGGCTGGTCTCGGAGCCCCCGCGATGCGGGGCCTGCGGCGGGCTGGCCCGACCCAACGTGCTCATGTTCGGCGACGACGGATGGATCGGCGCCCGCGCCGCAGTTCAACGCCGGCACTTCGATCGCTGGATCGCGCGCACGGCGCGGCCCGTCATCATCGAACTTGGCGCGGGCACCGCCATCCCGACCGTCAGGCGGATCGGCGACACGCTGGGTGCGCCGCTCATACGGATCAACACCCGCGAACCGCAGGTTTCGCAGCCGGGGCATCTCGGCATCGCGGCCGGCGCGCGTGAGGCGTTGCTGCGGATTACCGGCGCGCTGCGGGCGCTCGAACCCGCGTTCGCCACAGCGCGCAGGTGAGGCGCGACGCGTGCTCAGATGTATTCCGGCTCCGGCGTGGGCGGCGCGCGGTCCCGGCCGAGGCCCATCAACTCGCGCAGATCCAGCTCGCCGCGCTGATCGAAGGGCATCGGCACGGTGCCGTCGCCGACGCGGACGTTGCCATGTATGCGATAGGAGGCCGCGGTGTCACCCTCGGCGACCATCGTCTGGATCTGCCGCAGCAGCTCGTTCAGCGAGGTGACGGCCCGCAACTCCACCACCTGCTCGCCGCCGCCCGGCAGCGTGATCGGCTGATCACGCGTTCCGCGAGCAAAGGACCGGCCGTTGATCTCGATGTGGCAATCCACGCTGCGCAGCGGAATGTCGAACATGTTGGGATTGCCGACCAGGAGGTTCACCGCGAAGACCTGTCGCTCCGGATTGAGGTCGATGACGCGGATGCCCGCCAGCTTCAGCGTCGGCGGCTCCATGTCCGCTGGGAGCGCGATCGCAACTCCCGCGCCGGGCAGCAGGCACGCGCAGAAAAAGTGCAACGCCTTCAGCGTGCAGGCGAGCGACGATCCGGTGATCCTCATGCCGTGAGTGCGCGACAGGCGGGCGGCTACAGGTATTCCTTGCCGGGCGCTGCCTTCTTCCTGCCCAGATCCATGAGCCCGCCCAGGCCGACCTCGCCCTTCTGGTCGAAGGGGATCGGCACGTAGCTCTGCACGCCCTTGCCGGCGCGGAAGCTGCCGTGCACGCGGTAGCTCGTGTTCATGCCGCTGCGCGACATCTCGACGAGCTGATTGAGTATGGTGGGAAGATTGGTGGTCGCGTTGACCTCCACGAACTGCTCGCCGAGCGCCGGAAAGGTGACCGACTGATTGTTCACGCCCTGCGCGACCTCCTGACCGTTGAGCTCCAGCGAGTAGGTCAGGCCGTGGATGGGGATGTCGAAGTCGTTCGGGTTCTTCACGCGCAGCTTGATCGCGAAGGTCTGCTCGAGGAGATTCATGTCGACGATGCGCAGCCCGGACAGCGACACCGATGGCGGATCGATCCGGCTCGGCAGCCCGCCGCAGGCCGAGAGCGCGGCCAACGCCAGCACCAGGAACGTGTACTTCATCATTCGCAATCCTGCTTCCCTCCGGAGCAACCGGCCGGAACGGGCCCGATCACGGCGAGGGAGTGTGGGCGGCGGCCCATGAACAACGAGTGAATAGTAGCCGTCATCGGCAGTCCGACCCTGACACGCGTCAACACGGTCGCTGCTGGCCACCCCGGCATAATGTTGCAACGCAGCATTTCACTCCGCCCGGAGGCTGAACTGGCCGCTCATATGTTAACATTGTCACAAATACCAAAGGAGTTGAGCGTCGTGAGACTCCCGATTTCAACGAGATGGGGCTGCTGCGCCCTGTTGGGCGCACTGTTGGGCGGCTGCAATGCCAGTCTGCCTTTCGTTCGTGACGAGGCGCCTGCGGCAGGCCCGGTAGCACAATCGGCCTCCTCGCAGACCGCGGGATCCGCCGCGATCGAGCGCGGTGCGCAGTCGCAGGCTCGCGTACTGTTCGATTCCGAGTACGATTCCTTTGACTCCTCCGAGTCCTCCGGCACCCTCGCCTACGCGCTCAGCCTCACCGGCACCCGCTACCGCTACGGCGGCACGTCGCCGGCCGAGGGCTTCGACTGCAGCGGCTTCGTGAGATATGTCTTCGGGCATTTCGGCGTGGAGCTTCCGCGCAGCGCCCGGGAGATGGCCGCGGCCCTGCCCAAGGTCGAGACCGGTGACCGCCGGCCCGGAGATCTGATCTTCTTCAACACCAACGGCAGGCCGTTCTCGCACGTGGGCATCTACCTGGGCAACGGCAGATTCGTCCATGCTACGAGCAGCCGCACCAAGCTCGTCATGGTCTCCGAGCTCAGCGACAGCTACTGGAGCAAGCGCCTGAACGGCGTCCGCCGGCCGCCTGCCGAGGCGCTGGCGGTATCGCTGCTCGACGATCCGCTGTTCGTCCGGTTCTGAGCCCGCTCCCGGTCCTGTCCCGCTCCGCGGGCCGGGTTACCGTTTCGTCTTCATGGCCGACGCCTCCTCCCAACGCGTGACCACCCCGTTTCAGCGCCGCCTGCTCGCCGAGGCGTGGCGGCGCATCGAGGAATCCGGCGGCAGCCCGGTGGACGCCACCCACGCCGAGCTCGCGGCCGTTGCGCAGGGTGGCGACTTCGAGGCCCGGGTGCTGAATCGCGCCCAGTGCCTGGCGCGGAGCGCCGACCTGCCGCGCGCGCTGCAGGGTCTGCAGCAGGCGACGCGGCGCGCCGCCTGGGTGCTGATCGTGGTCGGCGCCCTGATCGGGGCCGCGGCGGCCCGCTCCACCCTGCACCCCGACCACGCCGGACTGGTGAATTTCTACTGGGTGCTGGTGGCGCTGCTCGGCATACACACGCTTGCCATGCTCCTGTGGCTCGTCTCCCTGCTGTTCTCCTTTTCCGGCAGCCACCCCCCGCCGACGCCGCTGCGGGCGCCGTTCGAGACCCTCGCACGCATGCTCGCCGCCGCGGTGTCCGGGAACATGCAGCGCACCGCGCAGTCGGCATGGATGGGCGTCACCGGCAGTGGCGCGATCGGCCGCTGGGGGCTGAGCGCCCTGCTGCACGCCTTCTGGCTGGCCGCGCTCGGCGGCATGCTCGCGGTGACGCTGCTGATGCTGAGCGCGCGCCAGTTCGACTTCGTCTGGGAGACCACCATCCTGCCCGACGAGGCCTTCATAAGGCTCACCGAGCGGCTGCAGGACCTTCCAGCCCGGCTGGGCCTGGGTTCACTCGATCGAGAGACGATCCTCGCCAGCCGCCGCACCGCGGAGCGCCCGCCGCCGGCGCGCGCACGCCGCGGCTGGTCCGCGCTGCTGGTCGGCAGCCTCATCGCCTACGGGATGATGCCGCGCGCCGCGCTGCTCGTGATCTCGCTGTTGATGCTCCGGCGCAGCCGCGGCCGCTATCGGCTGGATCTCGAGCTGCCCGGCTACGCGCGGCTGCGTCCGCGTCTGATGCCGGCCAGCCGCAAGATCGGCATCGTCGATGCCGACATCGGCGCCGCGGCCGGCAAGGCCGGGGAACCCCGCGCGGGCCGGCTGCCCGCCGCCCGCGAGACCGCCGTGCTCGGCATCGAGATCGATCCACCGGGCACCGGCTGGCCGCCGGCGCTCGCCGCCGGCGCGCAGGACCTCGGCATCGCCGCCGATCGCGCGATCCTGGATTCAGCGCTGCAGCACCTGAAGGCATTGCAGGACCGGCCCCTGTCGCTGCTGGTGATCTGCTCGCTCGCCGCATCTCCCGACCGCGGGATCGCCAGGGTGCTGCGCGACTGTCGCGCCGCGCATCACGGGCCGATCGCACTGCTGCTGACGCAACGGGCACGCACGGCGCTGCGCCTGGGCGAGACGGCCTGCCGGGAGCGCGAGGGCGACTGGCGCCGGATCGCCATCGCCGCCGGCTTCGACGCCGCCCACATCCTCGTGCTCGACCTCGACGACGCCGAGGAACTGCGCGACTTCCTGCTGGCGCACGACGACCAGCAGAGCGCGGGCGGGCGCGCATGAACGCCGAGACGAAGCTGCGCGTGGCCATCGTCGGCCACACCAACACCGGCAAGACCTCGCTGCTGCGCACGCTGACGCGCGACGTCGGGTTCGGGGAGATCTCCGCCAGGCCGGGCACGACGCGCCACGTGGAAGCCACCAGCCTCATGGTCGGCGGCAGGCCGCGAGTGGACCTGTACGACACCCCGGGCCTCGAGGACTCCGCCACGCTGCTGGCGCTGCTCGAGGAATACCGCGAGCGCGGCGACGGTATCGAGCGCATCCGGGCGTTTCTCGACAGCGCCGCCGCGCGCGGGGAGCTCGAGCAGGAGGCGAAGGTGCTGCGGCAGGTGCTGGCGAGCGACGTGCTGCTCTACGTGATCGACGCGCGCGAGCCCATGCTCGGCAGGCACCGCGACGAGCTCACGGTGCTGGGCCTGGCCGCGCGGCCGTTGATCCCGGTGCTGAATTTCACCGGCAGCGCGGAATCCAGGGAGGCCGCGTGGCGCGAGCACCTCGCACGCATCGGCCTGCACGCGGTGGTCGCCTTCGACTCCGTGCTGTTCGATCCCGCCGACGAGCGCCGGCTGTACGAGGCGGTACAGGCGATGCTGACGCCGCGGTACGATCTCCTGCAGCGGCTCATCGAGGAGCGCGAGGCGGCCTGGCAGGCGCTGAAGCGTTCGGCCGCCGCCACCGTTGCCGACCTGCTCATCGACACGGCGAGCGCCGCCCGCCGCGTGCGCGAAGAGAATGCCGCCGAGATGAAGTCCGAGAGCGCCTGGCTTCAGGAGCGCGTGCGCGAGCGCGAGGAACGGTGCATCCGGCAGCTCATGGAATTGTTCGCCTTTCGCTCGGAAGACGTGGTCGCCGAGCGGCTCGCGATTGAAAACGGCCGCTGGCAGATGGACCTGTTCGCGCCGGAGACGCTGCGCCGCTTCGGCCTGTCTGCGGGCAGCGGCGCGGTCAAGGGCGCCGCGGTCGGCGTGGGCATCGATGTCATCACCGGCGGACTTAGCCTGGGCATGGCGGCCACGCTGGGGGCCACCATCGGCGCGCTGTGGAGCACCGTCGATCGATTCGGCCGTAAGCTGCTGGATCGCCTGCGCGGCTACGTCGACCTGCGTGTGGACGAGAATACGCTGCGGGTGCTGGCCGCGCGCGAGCTGCAATTGGTCGACTCCCTGCTGCGGCGTGGCCATGCCAGCCTGAGCCAGGTCGAGCTGAAGGGTGAAGCGGCACGTGCGCCATGGCAGGGCGCCGACCTGCCGGCGGCGCTGCGACGCGCGCGCCACCATCCCGAGTGGTCGACGCTGACCGCCCCGGGCGCCCCGGGCGCCCTGGCGGCGCGCGAGGCCGAGCGCGCGGCGGCGCTGCATGCGCTGCAGGAGGAACTGCTGCAACCGCTCGCCTGAGCGCCGCGGCCGGCGACCTGGTCCGGTCCCCTTGTAGCGGCGAGGTGGCGTCCTTATATTCGTGCGCAGCCATGCGGTCACCATGACAGGAGGAGGTCGGCGATGAGAGTTCGTTTATTGATGACGTTCGCGCTCGCGACGCTGCTTGGCGGTTGCGGTTACAACAGGCTGCAGTCGATGGACGAGGGCGTGAAGGGCGCGTGGGCCGAGGTGGTCAACCAGTACAAGCGGCGCGCCGACCTCATCCCCAATCTGGTCAATGCGGTAAAGGGCTACGCGGCGCAGGAAAAGGATGTGCTCATCCGCGTGACCGAGGCGCGCGCGAAGGTCGGCAGCATCCAGGCGACGCCCGAGATGCTGAACGACGAGGGCGCCTTCGCGCAGTTCCAGCAGGCACAGGGGGAATTGAGCAGCGCGCTGTCGCGCCTGCTGGTGGTGACGGAAAACTATCCGCAGCTCAAGTCCGACGCCCTGTTCCAGGATCTGCAGGCCCAGCTCGAGGGCACCGAGAATCGCATCGCCGTCGCCCGCAAGCGTTACATCGAGAGCGTGCGGGAATACAACACCACCGTGCGGCAGTTTCCCGTCAACCTCACCGCGATGCTCTTCGGCATGAAGGTAAAGCCGAACTTCACGGTCGAAAACGAGGCGGAGATCGCCACGGCACCGAAAGTGGACTTCGGCACCGGCGCAGCCGCGCCCGCGACCGCCCCGGTCGAGGCGCCGGCGGCTCTGCCGGCGCCAGCACCGGCCCGGTGAGATCCCCGCCCGTGGCGCTGAGATGGATCAGCGCCATCCTGCTCCTTTGCGCCGGCGCGGCGCTGGCGGAGGTGCCGGTGCCGCCGCCGACCGCGCGCGTCATCGATCAGACCGGCACACTGAGCGCCCCGGAGGTCGAGGCCCTCGAGCGGAAGCTCGGCGACTTCGAGGCGCGCAAGGGCAGCCAGATCGCCGTACTCATCGTACCGACCACCGAACCGGAGACGGTCGAGCAATACGCCCTGCGCGTGGCGGAGCAGTGGAAGCTCGGCCGCAAGGGTGTGGACGACGGCATCCTGCTGCTGGTGGCGAAGGCGGATCGCGCGGTGCGCATCGAGGTCGGCTACGGTCTGGAGGGCGCCGTGAACGATGCCGTAGCCGCGCGCGTGATCCGCGAGGTGATCGTGCCCCTGTTCAAGCATGGCAGCTATTACGCCGGGATCGATGCGGGCGTGGATCGGTTGATGAGAACCGTCGACGGTGAGCCGCTACCCGAGCCTGACCGCCAACGTTATGCCAACGAATCGCCCTGGCCGGCATTCATTCCGATGGCCATCGTGCTCGCCGTCATCGCCGGGCCGATGCTGCGCCGGCTGTTCGGCCGCGTGGCGGGGTCGGTGGCGACCGGCGGCCTGACGGGCTTTTTTGTCTGGCTGATTTCGGCGGTCCTCGGTGTTGCGCTGGCCGCCGGCGTGCTGGCCTGCATCTTTTCCCTGCTTTTCTCGGACATGGGAGCGGGCGGGCACCGGCGCTGGAGCAATCGCGGCCGCTATTCCGGCTGGGGTGGAGGCTGGAGCGGCGGCGGCGGATCCTTCGGCGGCGGCGGCGGATCCTTCGGCGGCGGCGGCGCCTCGGGAAGATGGTAATGCTGGGGCGGCTGCTGCGACACCTGTTTTTTCCGCACGCGCGCCTGCGCCGGGCGTTTCCGCAGGCAACGCTGACGGCGATCGAAGAGGCGATCAAGGCCGCCGAGCGCACCCATCTCGGCGAGATCCGCTTCGCGGTGGAGAGCGCGCTGCAGCCCGGTGCCCTGTGGCGCGGCGAGTCGGCGCGCGAGCGTGGCATGGAGGTATTCGCCGAGCTGCACGTCTGGGACACCGAGCACAACAACGGCGTGCTCATCTATGCGCTGCTCGCCGATCGCGATGTGGAGATCGTCGCCGACCGCGGCGTTGCGCGGCAGGTCGGCGACGCCCAGTGGCTGGCCGTGTGCGACGGCCTGAAGCAGGCCTACGCGCGCGGGGATTTCCTGGCCGGCTCGCTGGCCGCCGTCGATGCGGTGTCGCAGTTGCTCACAAGGCACTTCCCGGCTGACGGCGAGAACCCCAACGAACTGCCCGATCGACCGTACGTCCGCTGATGGCGCCGCCTCCTGGCGGCGCTTCGTCGGCACGAGAGAATCTCCGCGCGCGAGCCCCGCTACGGCGCCGGCGGCGCCGCCGGCGGCTGCGACGCGGCCCCCGCGCTGCCGACATACCACGCGAGCGCATCGCGCACGGCGTGCACCACGCCCCGGGAGGTGATGGTCGCGCCGCTCACGGCGTCGAATGCCCCGCCCTCGTTGCTGACGCTCCAGCGGCGCCGCAACGGATTGCCGAGCGTCCGTCCCTCGAATCCCCGCAGCCAGGCCGCCTCGCTGCCGGCTATGCGATCGCCGTAACCGGGCGTTTCGCGCTGCGCGAGCAGGCGCACGGCGGTGACCACACCGTTGTCGCGCACGCCGATCAGCAGGCGCAACTCACCGGCGTAGCCCGGCGCCCGCACCACCAGCCACGCCCCGACCGGCTCGCCACCGCGGCGCGCGCGGTAGATCTGCTCGATGTAGCTCGTGCCCTCGCGGCGCATGACGGCAGTCGCCTCGGCAGCCGGGTCGTTGTCGTACGGCGGCATCGGCACTCCCGACAGCATCGCCCGCACCGCGTCTGCGCGCACCCGCTCGCGGATCGGCTGCAACCAGTGATCCGCCGCGCTCGCCAATGCAGCGGCGGCCAGCACCACTGTTGCCAGCACCCACGGAGCCGCGCGCGCCGTCAGGGCGGTCATCGCGCATCGCGCTCGCCGTACACGCGCGGCCGCGTGTAGCGATCGATGAGCGGCGCGGCGGCGTTCATCAACAGCACCGCGAACGCCACGCCGTCGGGATACTGGCCGAAACGCCGTATGAGGACGACCAGGGCACCGACCAGCAACCCGAACACGAGGCGCCCGCGCGGAGTTACCGGCGAGGACACCGGATCGGTGGCGATGAAGAATGCGCCGAGCATCGTCGCGCCGTTCATCAGATGAAACAGCGGCGAGGCGTGGCGCTGCGCGTCGCCCAGGTGCAGCAGCAGCGAAACCGCGATCAGGCCGGCGAGGAACCCCGCGGGGATCTGCCAGCGGATCACTCCTGCAGCCAGCAGCACGAGCCCGCCGCCGAGGAAGGCGACATTCACCCATGCGGCGCCGCCGGCCGCCTCGCCCGGCCGCAACTCCGAGAGCATCTTCATGCCCTGCAGGCCGTCGCGCACGAACGAGAGCGCGGTCGCCCCGCTCACCGCGTCCACCCTGGAGGCGTCCACGGGGAACACCGCGCCCAGCACGTCGGCGGCCCACAGCTCGGCACCGGGCGCCGGCCAGGACTTCATTGCATACGGAAAGCACACCAGCAACAGCGCGTAGCCCGCCATCGCCGGGTTGAACAGATTGTGCCCGACCCCACCATAGGCGTGCTTGACGACGACCATCGCGAACACCGCGGCCAGCGTGCCGAGCCACCACGGCGCGAGCGGCGGCATGGCCAGCCCGAGCAACACACCGGCCACGATCGCCGTGCCGTCGAACAGGAACGGACGCTTCGCCAACCCGCGCACCGAGAGCATGGCCGCCTCCGCGGCGAGCGCGGCGACCGTGGCGATGGCGATCTGCAGGAGCACGCCCGGCCCGAGCAACCAGGCCGATACGATCACCCCCGGCAGAAGCGCCACCAGCACCCGGCGCATGACGCCGCCCACGCTCGCGCCGCTGTGTATGTGCGGAGAGCCGATCACGGTTTCCGCATCGCGCTGCATCAACGCGTGCCGTCTCCGTCCCCGCCGGCCGCGGGAGGCACGTTCGCCGCCCGCCGCGCCTTCGCCCGTGCGATCGCCGCGGCGATCTCCGCCTGCATGGCGGCGCGATCGGGCACGGGCGCGGTCGCCGGCACCTCCCCGGCCTCCGGTTCCACCTCTCCCTCCACCGCGGCCGCGGCGCCGCCCGCCTGCGCCAGCCGCCGTAACCGCGCGTCGTATCGCGACCGCAACTCCGCCGCCCGCCGCTGCTCCAGCTCGAGCGCCTCGATCTCGGTCTTCGCGTGGCGGTAGTAATGCACCAGCGGCAGCCTGCTCGGACAAACGTAGGCGCAGGCGCCGCACTCGATACAGTCGAAGAGGTGGAGTTCGCGCATGCCGTCCCAATCACCGGCGCGCGCGACCTCGTAGAGCGCCTGCGGCTGCAACTGCGCCGGGCAGACCTCCACGCAGTCGCCGCACCGTATGCAGGGCATGGCCGGCTGTTCGGCGCCGGCGGGTAGCCACAGCACGCAGTTCGTGGTCTTTACGACCGGCGCCGATTCGTCGATGAGCCGCGTGCCCATCATCGGACCCCCGACGATGACCCGCGCATCGGCCCCGGAGCGCCCGCAGTCATCGAGCAGATGCGCGATCGGCGTGCCGATGCGCACGCGCAGGTTGGCGGGGCTCCGCACCGCCCCGGCAACGGTCAGCAGCCTCTCGGTGAGCGGCAATCCGCGGACCACGGCGTCGGCGACCGCCACCGCGGTAGCGGCATTGTGCATCACCACCCCGGCGTCGATCGGCAGCCCGTGCACAGGCACCTCGGCACCGGTGATCATCCGGATGAGCTGCTTCTCCCCGCCCGCGGGGTAGATGGCCGGCACGCGAACGATCTGCGCCCCGGCAAGGTCGCAGGACGACAACGCGTCCCATGCCGGTTGCATGTCATCCTCCAGGGCGATCACGCATTGCGAGGCGGCCAGTGCCTGCCTCAGGATGCGCGCCCCGAGCACCACGTCGGCGGCGCGCTCGCGGATCATGCAATCGTCGCAGGCGATGTAGGGCTCGCACTCCACGGCATTGATGATCAGCAGGCGCACCGCGTTGTTCAGGCCCTCGCACAGCTTCACGTGACTGGGGAAGCCGGCGCCGCCCATGCCGACGATGCCGGCCTCGGCGATCCGCGCCAGCAGCGCCTCCGGCGTGGCGCGCCCGAGGTCCAGCGGCGGGGCGGGCTCGAGCCGGCGATCCTCGCCGTCGGCCCGCAGCACGATACAGGTGTCCCTGATCCCGCCAGGATGGATGACGGCGCGCTCGGCGATCTCGACGATGATGCCGGAGGTTCCCGCGTGGATCGCCTGGCTGACGTAGGAGCTCGGCACGGCGAGCAACTCGCCGCGGCAGACCTTCCGACCGACGTCGACGACCGGGCGCGCCGGGGTGCCGACGTGCGCCTGCAGCGGATATATGAGCAAGGGCGGCAGCGCAACGCTGCGACTGCCGGCGCCCTGCAGCGTCTCCTTGTTGCGCGGCACGCGCACGCCGCCGTGAAAGCCGCGGAGCACGGCGCTCACGCGCCGCCCTCGACGGGCGTGGGCCACCTCCATGCGTGCGTCGCGGCCGGTGCCGGGACCACGGCTATGCAGTCGACGGGGCACGGTGGAATGCAGAGCTCGCAACCCGTGCAATCCGCGGCGATGACGGTGTGCATCTGCCGGGCCGCGCCGAGGATGGCGTCGACCGGACAGGCCTGCACGCACTTGGTGCAGCCGATGCACGTCTCCTCGTCGATGACCACCACATTCGCCGGCACCTCCGTGCCGTGTCGCGGGTTCAGCGCGAGCGGCTCCGCACCCAACAACCGCGCCAGCCTTCGTATCGTCGCCTCGCCGCCCGGCGGACATTGATTGATGCGCGCCTCGCCGCGCGCGATCGCCTCGGCATACGGGCGGCAGCCAGTGTAGAGACAGCGCCCGCACTGCGTCTGCGGCAGCAGACGGTCGACACGCGAAGCCAGATCGTGCGAGCCGCGCAATGATGATGAGGTGGCGATCAGGATGCGCGCGGCGCCCAATGCGCCGATGGCCAGAACCGCCATCGCGATGGCGATCGACATCTCAGCCGATCCCGCGCAGCCCCATCAGCGCCAGCGCGAGCAGCCCCAGGGTGAGGAGCGTGGCGGCGCCGCCCTGCATCGCCGCCGGCAGCGGCGTCAGCGCCAGCCGCTCGCGCAATGACGACAGGATCAGCAACACGATGGCGTAACCGGCCGCCGTGCCGATGGCGTGCCCGACGGCCTGGATGAGGCTCTCGGCGCGAACGGTCGCAAGCAGTACACCGCCCAGCACCAGGCAGTTGAAGCCGAAGAACGGCAGGTAGTCGCCGAGCAGGGTCCGCAGATCGGGCCGCAGGCGCGCGAGCAGCGTTGCGGCCGCCGCCGGCAGGGTGGTAAACAGGAGGGCCCATGCGATGAGTGTCAGGGACTCCGCGCCCAGAGGCCGAAGCACGCCGACCTGGATCGTGTAGCCGAGCAGGATGAGGATCGGCAATGCCGTCAGCGTGAGCAGCGCCATGCCGGCGGCGACGTCATGCCGGCGCGACAACGCCAGCGCCGGGCACAGGCCCAGCAATCCGTCCAGGAGGAGGTTCTGCGCCAGCGCCGCCGCCAGGATGGTCGAGAAGAGCGTGGTCACGCAGTCACCCGTTCATGCAGCTCGAAGAACACGTTGCACGGCTTCTGGGTCGTCGGCGCGCGGCGTATGATTCGCCGTCGAGCGGCGAGCGCGCGTATCTTAACACCCCGGCCGACCCGGCCGGCCCGCGGGCACGCCCGGCTGCGCCTGCACCTTCGGCCTGCAGGCGCTCGAGCGGCCGTTCCTCCGGGCGGTAATCGATGCCGGCCGGACCTGGCAGCCGGTGACGTTGAAGGCGCCGAAATCCCTGCGGTGGCTGACGGAATAATCGAATGTCGGTTGCAACCACCAACGTTCGCGCCTGTCTATGCTGTCGTACCCGGGCAACGGCAGTCGGCCTTGCCGCAGGCAATGCCTATCTCGAGGAGAGCGACATGGACACTTCCGCATTGTTGAACCAGATCCTGCAATCCGGGCGCGACCTGCTCGTCAAGGGCCAGGGCGTGGCGGAGCAGAAACTCGGCGTCCCCGCCGCCGGCTCGGAGCGCGACGCGATGCTCTCCGGCATGGGCAAGGGCGCGGCCGCCGCCGGTGTGCTGGCGCTGCTGCTCGGCACCAAGGGTGGCCGCAAGGTCACCGGCTCGGCGCTGAAGCTCGGCAGCCTGGCCGCCGTGGGCACCCTGGCGTACAAGGCCTACCAGGACTGGCAGGCGCAGCAGAAGGGGACCTCGACCGCACCGGCCTCCCCGCCGATAGGCCAGTTGAGCGGCCCGCCGGCCGAGCTGCGCAGTCGTGCGCTGCTGGTGGCCCTGATCGCGGCGGCGAAGTCCGACGGCCACATTGACGCGGAGGAACAGGCGGCCATCGATACGCAGATCCTGAAGCTGAATCTCGACACCGACACGCTGCACTTCATCAAGGAGGAGGTCCACAAGCCCCTGGACGCCCGGGCGGTGGCCGCCGGCGCCGATTCGCAGGGGGCGGCTCTGGAGATCTATGCCACCTCGCTGCTGGTGATCGACAAGGTGAACGATCAGGAGCGCGCCTATCTGAACCAGCTGGCCGCCGCACTGCAGCTTCCGCCGGCCCTCGTGACCCTGCTCGAGAAGCAGGCGACCGCCTGAGCCGCCGGCCGTACAGCCGGCAATGCGCTGATCCACCCTGCATGGCCGGCATGGCGGCGCCGTGGCGTGCCGGTGACGGCGTCGGCCTTCAGGGGGACCGGCCGAGCGTGACCGCGGCGACGATGTCCACGGTCTCGGTCTTCGGGTCGAAGACGACGCGGGCCTCGCCGTCCTCGAGCTGGCGCATGACCTGCGCAACCTTCTGCTCGAACGTGAACTCGCGCTCGCCGTAGTCGGTGCCCTCGCGCAGCACGAAGGATTCCACGACTCCGCGCAGCGCGGCGGGAGAGAGTTCCCGGTGAGGAACCACGATTGGCGCCTCGTCCTGCCCAGGGACCTCGGGTGCGCTCATGACGCGGCCAGTATACGAGCCCCCTGCCGCGGCGCGCGTGCACCCAACCCGTTACCCAGTGCCGGAAAACGGTCCGGCGGCCGTGGTCGCGCGCCCCGCTCGTGGTTTATCGTGGCCGTACCGGTCGAATCGCCGGCTTGGCATCGCAAATGCTTGATCCCGGTTCGAACCACTCACTTCATGGAATGACCGATATGTCACCGCGACTACGACTCCTGCTGCCTCTGGCCATGCTCTGCGCCGGCATGACGCCGGTATGCGCCGACGACGACGCCGCCCCGGCGACGCCGATGCTGCTCGCGCAATCCGCCGGCGGATTCACCGCCGGCCCGGTCACCGAGACCACGCACGGCTCGGAGACGACAGCCACGGAGGCGCCGGCAGCAAAGCCGACGGACACGAAGCCCGCGGCTGCCGCCGACAAGCCGGCCTTCGAGGTCGAGTCGAAAGAGGCGCAGACCAAGCAGGGCGGCGGCTGGTCGAACATGATGCGCAGCGTCACCGGCTTTCTCGGCGGCTCGCGTGCCGCGACCCAGGAGCCGCGGGTCACCGCCACCATCGGGGTTCGCGGTCTGAGCGCCGCGCAGATTGGCTCCGCCAGCCCCGACTACAACCAAGTGCAGAAGCTCGAGCAGCAGGCCGTCAGCCAGAGCGACGCGACGAGTTTCGCGCAGAGCGGGCAGCTGAAGCCGCAGAACGTCCAGTTCCTCGCACCGGCCACGCGCTAGCCGTACTCCGACTCCCACCTATCGACCAGGAACACACCATGAGACCAGGCGCAGCAATCAGCACGGTGGTAATGGTGGCGGGGTTCGCCGCCGCCGCCTCGGCCGTCGATTTCGGCAACATCAACCTTGGCGACGTCCAGAAGGTGCTGGGCGCCACGCAAAAGGTCGCGACCGCCATGCGCGACATCTCCCCGCAGGAGGAGACCGAGATCGGTCGCGGCATGGCGGCAGGGCTCCTGGGCGCCGCGCCGCTGCTCAATGACGCGGAGGCTCAGCGCTACGTCAATCGGGTCGGGCGCTGGTGCGCCGCCCAGGCCGGCCGCCCCGAGCTGCAATGGCGGTTCGGCGTGCTCGACGACAACGACATCAACGCCTTCGCCGCCCCTGGCGGTTACGTCTTCGTGACCAAGGGGCTGCTCGCCGTGGCGGGCAGCGAGGCGGAGCTGGCCGGCGCGCTGTCGCACGAAATCGGCCACGTCATCGCCAGGCACCATCTCAACGCCATCAAGAACCAGGCGATGCAGGGGCTGTTGGGCGATCTCGCCGGCGAGGCCCTGAGCGGCGGCAAGTTCAACGCCGCGCCCTTCATCGCCGGCGGCATGAACCTCTTCGCCAAGGGCCTGGACCGCAACGACGAGTACGAGGCCGACCGGCTCGGCGTCGTGGTCGCCACGCGCGCAGGCTACGAACCCTACGGACTGCCGCGCATGCTGGTCAAGCTCGGCCAGATGAACCCGCAATCGAGCGGCCTGCAGCTCATGACCAGCACCCACCCGCCGGCCTCGGATCGGCTCGCGCGTCTGCAACAGCTCATGTCCGGCGGATTCGAGCGCTATGGCGGTCAACCGCTGCTGGAGCAGCGCTACGCGGAGAATCTGCAGCACCTGTTTCCACGCTGAGGCGATCGGAACGGCGCTGATCGACGCCGCGGCGAGTCGCCCGGCATGAAACCGGTTGCCATCTTTCAACACGACCGCCTCAACCTCACGCCTGCGGCGGTTCACGTGCAGGCCGCGGGGGACCTGCGCGCGCGCCGCCAAGGGCTATCGCCCCGCGGCTGTGCCGTGCCCCGTCAATCGGCCCCCCATAGCCGGGCGTAATCCGCGTAGTCCTGATGCACCACACGCTGCAACGTGCCGTCGGCGCGGCGCAGGTAGACGTCCGGCAGATTGTGGCCATTGAAACGATGTGCCTTCGCCAGGCTGTAGGCGCCGACCCCCGTGAAGGTGATGCGCGAGCCGACCACGAGCGGCTCGGCGAAGGCGTATTCGCCGAAGAGATCGCCCGCCAGGCAGGTCCCGCCCGCGAGCAGATAGCGATAGGCGCCGCGCGGTTCGGCCTCCAGCACGGGCGACACGCGCCCGTACTCGAACACCTCCGGTTGGTGATTGACGGAGGTATCGAGCACGGCGATGGCCTTGCCCCCGCTGTCGAAGAGATCGACGACGCTCGCCACAAGGCTGCCGGCCGCCCCGACGATGCCCTTTCCCGGCTCCATGTAAACCTCCAGGCCATGACGCTGCCGCAGCGCCCGCAGGCACGCGGCGAGTTCCCCGGCGTGCGCCGCCCCGGCCAGATAGCCGCCGCCGAGGTTCAGCCAGCGTATGCGGCCGAACACCTCCGGCAGCGCCTCTTCGAGCGCGGCGAGGGTCTCCACGAGGGGGAGGTAGGACCCCGATTCGCAGTGGGTGTGGAAATGCAGGCCGTCCAGACGATCGAGCGCCAGCGCGCCGTGTTCCAGGGCGCCGCGCAGTGCCGGCAGCGGCACCCCCAATTTCGAATGTGGCCGACAGGGGTCATAGCGCGCGTCGGCAGCGTAGGACCGCTGCGGGTTGATCCGCAGCCCGGCCTGTACGCCGCTGGCGAAATCGCCGCGCAGGCGCTGCCACTGTCCCAGCGAATTCAGGGTTATCGCGGTGCAGCATTCCTGTGCCGCCGCCAGTTCGCGTGCGTCCAGGCCCGGGCTGGTCAGGTGCACCGCGCCCTTGTCATCCAGGACACTACGCGCTAACCTGCTTTCAAACCATGAACTTACGGAAAAACCATCAACACGTTCGGCAACAAATTTCAGCAGCGGCGCGAGGGCACACGCCTTTACCGAGAAGAGCACCTTGAGGTCGGCGCGGCGGGCGAGCGCGGCAAACCACTCCAGGGCGACGCCCACCTGCACCCCGTCGAACACGAAGGCCGGGGTAGCGAGCGCCTCCGTCCACTCGGCCGCGGGCGCGCGCGGCGTGCGCACGGTCGGCATCTTCATCTCTGCTCGGCCATCGACGGCGGGCAGCAGCAGACGTGCACCCGGGGAAGGGGACATGAGCTCATGAACATACGGGACGATGTCTATGCGTGAACTGCCGGTCAACATGGCGCTGCTGCGAAGGATACCGATTTTCGCCAACCTGAGCGACGACGAGCTCAAAGGCATGCTCGCCTCGCCCCGCAACAGGATCATGGATTTCGGCCCGATGGAGGAGATCATCCGCGAGGGCACCGTCGCCGACAGCATGTACATCATCCTGGACGGTTCCGTGGACGTGCGCATCAAGGCGGTGGCGGGCCGCGAGATCACCATCGCGACACTGCGCACCGGGGAGTATTTCGGCGAGCAGGCGCTCCTGCCCGGCTCTTCCGGCTATCGCAATGCGACCGTGCGCGCCCTGCAGCCGGCGCGCGTCTACCGCATCGAAAAACGCGACGTCGAGCATGCCTACGGCAGCCAGATTGCCGCCATCGAGGCCAGCCGCGACGAGGAACTGCTGCCGATGGACGAGCTGGACATCAACCGGCTCGGCGACGAGGAACGCATCCGGCGCATGCTGCGATCCAATCGCCTGTTCCGCACGCTGACCGACGAGGATCTTGCCGGCGTGCGCGCCTGGGCGCGCATGCACGACGCGTCGGCCGGGGAAATCATCATTCGCGAAGGCGAGCCCGGCGACGGTATGTACATCGTGCTGGACGGCGTGGTCGAGGTGTTCGTAGTCGACGACGACGGCAAGGTGCTGGTGGCCGCCGAACTGCAGCGCGGCCAGTACTTCGGCGAACTCGCCATCATTCCGAACGGCCCAGGCAAGCACAACGCCAACGTCCGCGCGCAGACCAACACCAGGCTGATCGAGGTGGGCAAGGACTTCTTCAGGCAACTGCTGAAGCGCGACGACAAGCTGCTCATCGCCCTGAAAACTGTGTCGGACGCCCAGAGCAAGAAGATTGCCGAGATGCTGGGCCGCCCGTACCGCCGCTGAGGTTTTCCGGCCGACACCCGCAATCGCGCGCGATCGCGCGCCACCGACATGCACGCGCTCGAGATACGCCACCTCACCAAGACCTACAGGAACGGCGTGGTCGCACTGCAGGGCGTCGATCTGACGGTCGAGGAAGGCGACTTCTTCGCCCTGCTCGGCCCCAACGGCGCCGGCAAATCGACGACCATCGGCATCATCAGCTCGCTCGTCAACAAGACCGGCGGCACCGTGCGGATCTACGGCGTGGACATGGACACGCATCTGGAGGAGGCCAAGTCGTTCATCGGCCTGGTCCCGCAGGAGATCAACTTCTCGCAGTTCGAGACCGTGCTCGATATCGTCGTCAACCAGGCCGGTTTCTACGGCGTGAAACGCCCGCTCGCCCTGGCGCGCGCGGAGAAGTACCTGGGCAAGCTCGGGTTGTGGGAAAAGCGCAATCACCGCTCCCGGACCCTGTCCGGCGGGATGAAGCGGCGGCTGATGATCGCGCGCGCCATGCTGCATGAACCCAGGCTGCTAATACTGGACGAACCGACCGCGGGAGTCGACATCGAGCTGCGGCGCTCGCTGTGGGACTTCCTGCGCGAGATGAACGCCGCCGGCACGACCATCATCCTGACGACGCACTACCTCGAGGAGGCCGAGAGCCTCTGCCGCAACATCGCGATCATCGACAAGGGAATGATCATCGAGAACACCACGATGAAGCGGCTGCTCGCCCAGCTGAACGTGGAAACCTTCATCCTCGATCTGCGCCAACCGCTCACCGCTGTACCGGAGCTCGATTGCTTCGCCCTGCGCCGTATCGACGAGACCACGCTGTCGGTGGACATCAGCAAGGATCGCAGCGTCAACGAGCTTTTCGCGCGGCTGTCCGCGCTAGGTATCGAGGTCGCGAGCATGCGCAACAAGGCCAACAGGCTCGAGGAGCTGTTCGTGCGCCTGCTCGCGGAGAGCGGGCCGTCGGAGGCTGCTGCCAGGGCCGCCCCCGGGGCTATGAGGCCATGAGGCGCTACGGCTACCTGATCGCGTTCGTCACGATTCTCCTCAAGGAGGTGACGCGGTTCATGCGCATCTGGCTGCAGACCATCCTGCCGCCCGCGATCACGATGACGCTGTATTTCGTGATCTTCGGCCATCTCATCGGCCCGCGGATCGGCGAGATGGGCGGCTTCCGCTACATCCAGTATATCGCGCCCGGCCTCATCATGATGTCGGTCATCACCAACGCCTACGCCAACGTCGTCTCGTCGTTCTTCGGCGCGAAATTCCAGAAGCACATCGAGGAGATGCTGGTGGCGCCGATCCCGAACTGGGTGATCCTCAGCGGCTACGTCTGCGGCGGCGTCGCCCGCGGCGTGATCGTCGGGGTCGTGGTGACGGCGGTGGCGCTGTTTTTCACCGACCTGCACATGCATTCCTTCTGGATCACCGCCGCGGTCGTGCTGCTGACGTCGATCCTGTTTTCACTGGGCGGGCTCATCAACGGCATCTTCGCGCGGAGTTTCGACGACGTCACGATAATCCCGACGTTCATCCTGACTCCGCTCACCTACCTGGGCGGCGTGTTCTACTCGATAGAAATGCTGCCCCGGTTCTGGCAGAGGGTGTCGCTCGCCAACCCGATACTCTACATGGTCAATGCCTTCCGCTACGGCATACTCGGCGTCTCTGACATCGACGTCGCCACGGCGCTGTTCGTGCTCGCAGCCTGCAGCGCCGCCCTGTTTGCCTTCTGTCTCGCCCTGCTGAACCGCGGCGTGGGCATCCGCACCTGAGGGCTGCGGCCAGCGGCGCCACGAAGGGCGCAGGCAGCGCTATTCGTAGTGCAGACCGACGGTCAGCATCAGCGTTCTCTCCGGGGACGGGAACCGCACGGTCTCGGTCGCGAACAGCGGCGGCCTTACGCCGAGCTGTGCGTTGTCGACGTACTCCTTGTCGAGAAGATTGCCCACGTGCAGATCGGCCTCCAGGAAACGCCACCGCCAGCGCAGATTGGCGTTGGCGATCACATAGCCCGGCGCTCCCGGGAAGGTTTCTTCGAAGTCGCCGACCGCGCTGCGCTCGCTGGTCCCCACCGCCTCCAGGTGCAGGGTCACGGCCGGCGCGAAGCTGAGATCCGCGCCGACGAGGAAGGTGTGCTCTGCCACGAAAGGCACGCTCCGGTCCTCCAGCGCTCCGCCGACTATCCTCGCGTCGACATACCCATAATGCGCGCTGAGCGTCAGCGTCTCCAACGGCGACCAGGTGCCGTCGATGAATGCCCCGCGTCGGCGCGTCGCGCCGATATTGGTGTTGATGAACCGGATCGGGTCGAACTCGATCTCGTTCTCCAGATCGAGCTGATAGACGCCCGCCTGCGCGGCGAGGCGGCCGCTCTGCCAGGCGGTGCCGAGCTCCGCCGACCGCCCGGTCTGCGTGACGGGCGTGGCCGGCACCGGAAACGCGCCCGCGGCGCTGCCGTACTCATCGGCGTTGACAAAACGGTAATTGCGTTCGACGCGGCCGTACAGCCGCCACTTCTGCGTCAGGTCGAAGGAAAGGCCGAGCTCGCTCGCGCCCGCGTCATCGTCCACTTCGCTGCCTTCGGGCAGCAGGACGCCCTGAAACACGTTGCTGACGAACAGATCGTTGTTGACGCGCGCCTGTCGGTGACCGGTCGTGACGGTCAGGCGCGAGGCGACCGGCCACACCAGCCGCACGTAACCGGCGTAGGAGGTCTGCACGTCGTCGGTCACGCCGATGTCGGAGACCAGCCGATAGTCCGTCCAGAACACGTCTGCCCCAGCGGCGAACACGGCGGTACCGTGCGCACCCTGCCACTCGCGCACGACACGCGGGGTGAACTCGCGATGATGCCGCTTCGTCAGTACGTCGCTGGGTGTGCCAACGACGCTCTGTATTCCCTCGCCGTCGCTGTAGCGGTTCGTGAACTCCGTTTCGAACCGCCACGACCGCGGAAGATGCACCACCAGGCCCGCGCGCGCGGCCTGCGTGTCCGTATCGATGAAATCGCCGGGATTCAGGGCCTGGCGTCGATTGACGGCAATCTGATCGAGAAACAGCGCGCCCGGCGTCTCCAGGTCCTCGCGCACGTCCTGATACTCGAAGTAGGCCTCGCCCCAGTCGCGGCGGTAGTCGATCTTGCCGCCGAGGCTGTGATACTCCAGATCGTTCTGATATCGGTAGTTGTCCGCGTGCCGGGCGGCCGCGCTCAGCCGCATGCCCAGTCCGTTCGCCAGGCGATCCTCGAACTCGACGATGGCGCTGCGGTACTCATCGGTGCCCGCCGCCGCCCGCACCGATCCTCGCAGCCGGGTCGGCGTCCGGGTAATGATGTTTATGACGCCGCCGACGGCCTGGTCGCCGTATAGCGTCGCGGCGCTGCCCTGGACGATCTCGATGCGCTCGATATCCTGGATCTGGATGGTGTTCAGATCCGGCGCACCCTGATCGCTGTTGTTGAGCCGGCGGCCGTCTACCATGATGAGTGTGTTGTTCTGCGCGTTGCCGCCGAATCCGCGCAGGCTGATGGTCGGCCGGCTGCCGTCTCCGAAGAGATCCGAGACCTGCACCCCGCCATAGCCGCGCAGGACGTCGGCGAGGTCGGCCGCGCCGCTGGCGTCGATCTGATCGCGGCTGATGACCGTGATGCTGGTGGCCGTATTGGTAACGACGGACGCGGTGCGAGTGGCCGAGACGATCACCGGTTCCAGCGTAACGGCTTCCTCGGCGATCACGGGCCCGGCCGCCCACAGACAACCGGCGATGATGACAGCGGATATGGACTTGTACATGCGTGCTCCCCGGACCGGTCGCACCCCGCGCCGGCGATGTAATGAGTTGGCCGCCGCTCGCGGTCAGGGGAGAGATTGCGTGGCAAGAGGGCAACGGGCCCGCGACTTCGCCGCGCCTCGCTGCCCTCCGCAACGGTCGGATACTGATTACAGGCCGGTCTCCGGGCTCGCGAGCACGCCGGACGCGTCGCCTTCCCGTGCCGCGGGGGCACAGTGGCGGTGTGACGCACCAGAATTCGCTTACCGTTGCGGGGGCAGCGCCGGGTTTGCATCAGGCCTGACGGCCCGAGCGCACCGGACTTCCCGTTTCACCCTTGTCAGCGGATGCTCCAAGGGCACCTGTAACGCATTCACTCTAGCCAAGACGAGAAGGCTTGTCCAACCCCCACCGGCGGGCAGTGGCCGGCGACTGCGATTTGCCAGGCAAAGGCCGGATGATACCGCCGCGCCCGGCGGCGCAGCCCCGGAAGGGAAGACGATCACACATCACTCACCGCGGTAGATGCAGCCGGCGGTGCAGGTCTCGCGAACCTCGATGCGGCACAATGCCGGCAACGCGGGTTTCAGGCGTATCCAGATCCAGCGCGCGAGATTCTCGCTGGTCGGATTCTCCAGACCCGGGATCTCGTTCAGATAGTTGTGATCGATCGTCTCGAAGATGGGCTGGAACGCAGCCTTGACGTCGGCGAAGTCCTGCACCCACCCCAGGGACTGCTCCAACGGCCCCTCCAGATACACCCCGATCCGGAACGAATGCCCGTGCAGCCGCGAGCATTTGTGGCTGCTCGGCAGGTTCGGCAGACGGTGTGCCGCCTCGATGTTGAACTCCTTGAATATTTCCATCTCCGCCGGAGGCCTTTCAGCCACCCTCTGCCGCAGGGACGAGCGTGGCGAGGCTCATGCGCCCGACCTGATCGCGGCATCGCGAAAGGCCTCGTATATCCCTACCGCCCGGCGCCATACCGGCCCCGGTTCGCCGCTGCCGACCGCCCTTCCGTTCAGGCTCGTCACCGGCGCGATCTCGCGGCTCGATCCGGTCACCCAGATCTCATCGGCCGCGTCCAGCTCCGCGCGTCGTATCACGCGCTCCTGACACTCGATTCCGTGCCGCGGCAGGAGTTCCACGAGCAGATCGCGGGTGACGCCGGGCAGCAGGCACTTTCCATGCGGCGGCGTGGCGACGACGCCGTCCTTGACGACGAACACGTTGCTCGCCGCGCCCTCGTTGACAAGGCCGTCGCGCACCAGCAGGGCCTCGTATGCACCCTCCCCGGCAGCGTTCATGCGCATCAGCACGTTCGCGAGCAGCGCGATCGCCTTGACGTCGCACCATTGCCACCGGATGTCATCGACCGTCACCACCGCCACCGGCCTGTGATTGTCGCGCACGACCGGGTAGCTCATGGCAAACACCGTTGCCACGACAGGCGCCACCGGAACGTGGTCGCGCCTGGTCGCGACGCCGCGGGTCACCTGCATGTACACCACCTGCGCGCCGCCGCCGTTGCGCACTATGAGCTCCCCGACGATCGACTCCCAGCCCGAATGCGAGTGCGGACTCTCGATGCGGACGGCGCGCAGGGAATTGTCGAGGCGGCGCAGATGCTCCGCCATGCGGAAGGTCCTGCCCTCGAAGACCGGCACGACTTCGTAAACGCCGTCGCCGAAGAGAAAGCCGCGGTCGAGCACGGAAACCTGTGCCTGCTCGACCGGCAGGAACACCCCGTTGAGATAGGCGATGGTCATGTCGCGGTCGCCGGCGAGCGCGGTGGCGCTCCTGTCAATCCTCGAACATGAGCTTGACGCCATCCATGGTGCGGCCCCACAGGCCCGCCGCGCTCACGGCCTTGAGAGCCACGACGGGGCGCTGCGCGATGACCTTGCCGTCCAGGGTCACGCTCAGCACTCCGACGTCCTGTCCGCCGGCGATCGGCGCGATCAACTTCGAGCTGAACTGCATGGCGCTCTGCAGTCGCGGGATCTGTCCGCGCGGGACGGTGACATAGAGATCCTGCTGCAGGCCGAGCGGAACCTCCTCGACGTCGCCCTTCCACACGCGCGCGTTCTTGATTGCGTGGTCGGCGGCGAATATCCGTCCCGTCTCGTAGAACTGGAATCCGTAATTGAGCAGGGCCGCGGCGGCGTCGGCGCGGGAGCTCTCGCTGTCCGTACCGAGCACGATCGCGATCAACCGCATGTTGTCACGCAGGGCGGAGGCCGCGAGACAGTAACCGGCGGCCTCGTGGTAACCGGTCTTGATGCCGTCGACCGTCGAATCCCGCCACAACAGCTTGTTGCGGTTCGGTTGCGTGATTCCGTGATGCGTGAATTCCCTGATCGAAAACCAGCGGTATACGTCCGGATAATCGCGGACCAGCGCCGCGGCCAGGCGGGAGAGGTCGCGTGCGGTGGTGTAATGGTTGGGATCCGGCAGTCCGGTGCTGTTGACGAAATGCGTCGCGGTCATGCCGAGACTGGCGGCGTTCTGGTTCATCAGTGACGCGAAGACCTCCTCGCTGCCGGCGGTGTACTCCGCGAGTGCGACGCTGGCGTCGTTGCCCGATTGAATGATGTCTCCCTTCATCAACTCCTCGAGCGTCACGTTGGCGCCCTGCTCGACGAACATGCGCGAACCGGTCATGCCGCGGGCCTTGGCGCTGATCGGCACCGTGTCGGTCAGCTTGATGCGGCCCGCCCTGAGAAGCTGGGAGACCGTGTAGATCGTCATGATCTTGGTGATGCTCGCCGGCTCGACGCGCGCATCCGCGTTGCCTTCCCCAAGCACCGCCCCGCTGTTGAAGTCGACGAGTATCCAGGCCTTCGCGGCGAGCGCCGGCGGCGCCGGAACGATCGCCACCGGAGCCGCCGGCGGGAGGGCGACTGGCGAGGGGCCCGGCGGTGCGGGCGGCGCGGGGGCGGGCGATGCCGCCGGACTTGCCGCTGTGCTGGTGTTTTCCACGGCGCTAACGGGACCCGTCAGTGCAAGAAACAGTGCAAGAAGAAGCGTTGCGGGGACTGACAGATTCATCGCATTCGGGGGCCTTTCAACAAAGGGGCATTCTATCAGCCTCGCGCGGCCGGGTAATGCCCGCGGACCAGCCCCGGACCGGCCGATCCGAATTCCGCGCCTGACGGCCGCCCAGCGCACGGGTCCGCGCCCGGTGCCCGGCAAGCACCCCCGGCGCCGCGTTCAGTCGGTGACCACCCGATGCTGTTCGATGCCCAGTTGCTGCAGTTTCCGCACGGCCTGATCGGAGGTCAGGACGTCGGTGAACGGGCCGACCCGAACACGATAGACGGCCTGGCCGTTGCTGTCCGCGGGGCTCACGTGCACGTCGCGCAGGCTCGCGAGGAGGCGCGCGCGCAGGCGCTCGGCATTGTCGAACTCGACGAACGCTCCCACCTGCAGGAAAAACGGCGGAGTCGCCTGCAGGTTGCCGGCGTTCACGCCCGCGACATCCGGATGCGCCGAAGGTGCGGCCGCGATCACCGGTTCCGGCGCGCTCGCCGCCTCCGGGGGCTCCGAGGAGGCGACCGCCGCGCCCGCCTGCGCGCGCGGTGTGCCCGCGACGTTCGCAACGATCGGGTGCGCCGCATCGATGAGACGGATCTCCACCAGGCCGGTGCCCTTCTGCCAGATGCCAAGCTTGCGCGCCGCGGCGTAGGACAGATCGATGACCCGGTTGTCCTTGAAGGGTCCGCGGTCGTTCACCTTCAGCACTGCGCGGCGGCCGGTCTGCAGATTCACGACCTCGACATAGCAGGGGATCGGCAGCGTCTTGTGCGCTGCCGTCATCTGGTACATGTCGTAGCGCTCGCCGCTCGAGGTCCGCTTGCCGTGAAAGTCCGGACCGTACCACGAGGCGATGCCGCGCTCCACGAATCCGTAGGCGGTACGCATCGGGAAGTAACGCTGCCCCATGACCTCGTAGGACTCCGGGTTGCCGTACTTCGAAAGGAGTTCGGGATGTGGAACCGCATCCGGCACTGGCCGGGCGTCGACCTCGCGCGGCGGCGGCGCGCGATCATGGCTGGCGGGTCCCGCGCAGCCGGAGATCGCGATGGAGAATAGCGCGAGCAGGAGCCATACGGCAGGCGATCGTCGCGGCAGCATGCTCACTGCGAAGCGCTCGCCACGGCCACGTGCGCGTCACGCAGGGCCTGCGCCAGCTGATAGACCGCCATGGCGTACAGCGGGCTGGTGTTGTACCGGGTGATGACGTAGAAGTTGCCGAAGCCGAGCCAGTACTCCATGGCGTATTCCGCCTGCAGTTCCACCAGCGCCGCCTTCGGATCGCCGTCGACCGGCGCGGCCGCCTGCACACCGAGGCCGCGCATCTCCGAGAGCGGGATCCGCGGCTTGACGCCCGCCCCCAGCAGCGACTGGTAGCCACTGCCCGATACGCGCGCGGACACCGTGATCGGCGCACCGCCTACCCACCCGTGCTCGCGCAGATAGTTGCCGACGCTGCCGATCGCGTCGGTTGGGTTGTTCCAGATATCGATGGTCGTGTCATCGTCGAAATCCACGGCATAGCTGCGATAGCTGCTCGGCATGAACTGCGGCAACCCCATCGCGCCCGCGTACGACCCGGTCAGGACCAGAGGGTCGAAATGCTGCGAGCGCGCCAGCAGCAGGTAGCTCTCCAACTCGCTGCGGAAGAAGGTGGCACGCTTTGGATAGTTGAAGCCCAGCGTCGCGAGCGCGTCGATCACGCGATATTTGCCGGTGTTGCGGCCGTAGGAGGTCTCCACGCCGATAATGGCGACGATGATCTCCGGCTCGACGCCGAAACGGCGCAACGCCTCCTCGAGCTTCGGTGCGTTGGCCCGCCAGAACGCGAGCCCGCCGTCGATGCGGTCGCGGGTGAGGAAGATGTTGCGGTACTGATACCACGGCTTGCTTTCCGCAGGCCTCGCGATGGCCTGCAGGATGCTCGGCTGCAGCGCCGCCTCGTCGAACAGTCGCTGCAATTCGGTGCGCGAGAAGCCGTGCTTTTCCTCCATGGCGAGGATGAAGGCCCTCAGTCTCTCGGAGTCGAACGCATCGTCGTTTCCGGCGTACGCGACGCCCTGAAACATCAGCAGTAGCGCCGCCGTGAAATTCGATATGTGCCGCACGCGCTTTATAGGGACAGCGAAAGACGTCGCCTGTGAGTATGGATCGACATCAGGATACCGAATCCCGCCATGAGAGTCACGGCAGCCGTGCCGCCGTAGGAGACGAACGGCAATGGCACGCCGACCACCGGCAGTTGCCCGATGACCATGCCGACGTTCACGAAAACGTAGACGAACAACGTCAGGGCGATGCTGCCGGCGAGCAGGCGTCCGAAGCTGTCCTGCGCGGCGAGCGCGATCGCCAGTCCGCGCCATATCACCGCGCAATAGACGGCGATGAGGATCGCGGCCCCGATGAATCCGAACTCCTCGCACAGCACCGCGAATATGAAATCGGTATGCCTTTCCGGCAGGAATTCCAGGCGCGACTGCGTGCCGTGCAGCCAGCCCTTGCCGAACAGTCCGCCCGAGCCGACCGCAATCACCGACTGGATGATGTGGTAACCCGTGCCGAGGGGATCGACCTCCGGATCGAGCAGCGTCAGTAGGCGCTGGCGCTGGTAATCGTGCATCATCGTCCACAGCGGGATCAGCGAGGCCAGGCCGAGCACCGCGATGCCGGCGATGTATCGCCACCGCAGACCGGCCAGAAAGAGCACCACCGCGCCGGCGACACCGATGAGCGCGCCCGTTCCCAGGTCGGGCTGCTCGGCGATCAGGATGGCGGGGACGAGTATCAGGATCACCGCCAGCAGCAGCCTAGGCAGCGTCGGCGGCAGTGATCCCGCGGCGATTAACCGCGCGCACGCGAGCGGCACCGCGATCTTCATGATCTCGGAGGGCTGGAAGCGCATGAATCCGAGATCCAGCCAGCGATGGGCGCCGCGCCCGGTGCCGTGATAATTGAGGATGATGAGCAGGATGACGCCGGCGACGTACAGCAGCGGCGATAACCTCGAGAAAAAGGCCGGCGGCAGCTGCGCGAAGATCACCATGACGGCCAGCCCCATCAGCATGCGCGTGCCCTGACGGATGATCATGGCGCGATCCTCGCCGCTGGCGCTGTACAGCACGGCCAGGCCGATGGCGCACAGCACCAGCAATCCAAGCAGCAGCCATGGATCCACGTGCACGCGCTGCCAGACCGAACGCGGCTCATCCATTCTGCGCCGCCCTCCTGGAATGCTCCTTGCCCAGAAAGTACTCGTCGAGCACCTTTCGCGCCACCGGCGCCGCGGATCCGCTGCCGCTGGCGCCGTTCTCCACGATCACGGCGAGCGCAATCTCCGGGCGATCGAGGGGCGCGAAAGCGATGAACAGCGCATGATCGCGCAGCCGCTCCTCGATATCCTCGTTCTCGATCTCCTCGTTCTGACGGATGCCGAACAGCTGCGAGGTGCCCGTCTTTCCCGCGTACTCGTACGCAGCACCCTCGGCCGAACGCCGTGCGGTGCCCGTGGGGCCCTGTACCACTGCATGCATGGCGTCGATCACGTCGTCCCATGCCTTCGGGTCGAGATCGGCGAGCACCCTCCGTGGCTTGATCGCCGCCGGTATCGCCTTACCTTCGGTGGTCTCGATGCGGGAGACCAGATGCGGCTGTATCACGGTGCCGCGGCTCGCGATCATGGCGGTGGCCCGCGCGAGCTGCAGCGGGGTCGCGGTGTGGAATCCCTGGCCGATACCGGCGATCAGGGTCTCACCCGGGAACCACGGCAAATTCCTGTCCTTGCGCTTCCATGCGCGCGATGGATTCAGGCCCGAGGCCTCGCCCGGCAGATCGACCCCGGTGCGCCGGCCCAGCCCGAACATGTCGAGAAAGTCGTGCATGCGGTCGATCCCGAGATCCAGGGCGAGCTGATAGAAGTACACGTCGCAGGATTGCGCGATGGCCTCGTGCATGGTCATTCGCCCATGTCCCCACTTGTTCCAGCAGCGGTAGCGATGAGGATCGTCGTCCAGGGCGAACCAGCCGGGACACCAGGTGCCGTCGGCCGGCGAGCGCAGACCGTAGTGCAGGCCTGCCAGGGCCATGAGCGGCTTCAGGGTCGAACCCGGCGGATACGCGCCCTGCAGCGCGCGATTGAAAAGCGGCCGGTCGGGCGAATCGCGCAGGTCGCCGTAGAGCGCCGCGCTGATCCCGTTGACGAAGGGGTTCGGATCGAATGCCGGCGTGCTGACCAGGGCGAGGATCTCGCCGGTATTCGGAACGATCGCCACGACCGCCCCGCGGCGATCCCCCAGCGCGCGCGTGGCGGCCGCCTGCAGACGCGTGTCGATCGTAAGGCGTATCGTCGCGCCGGCGCCCGGCGGTTTGCTGTCCAGCACGCGCAGTGTGCGTCCCTGCGAGTTGACTTCGACCTGATCCAGGCCGACGCGTCCGTGCAGCATCGCCTCGTAATACTGCTCCACGCCGACCTTGCCGATATGCGTGGTCGCGGTGTAGTTGTCCGGATCCAGTCCCTTCAGGTCGTCCTCATCGATGCGTGCTACGTATCCGACAACGTGAACCAGCGGCGCCCCGACGGGATAATGCCGGGTGAGCGACGCGGCGACCTCGAAACCCGGGAACCGATGCCGATCCACGGAAAATCGCGCCACCTCCTCCTCGGTCAGGTTGAACCGCAGCGGCACGGTGTCGAAGCTGCGTTTGCGCTTGCGCAGTCGCTGGAAGCGCTCGATGTCCGAAGGCGTCAGGTCGATCAGCGTGGCCACCTTCGCCAGCGCCTCCCGCATGTCCTCGACGCGCTCCGGCACGACCTGAAGGCGGAATGATGGGCGATTGTCGGCGAGCAGGACCCCGTCTCGGCTGAAGATGAGGCCCCGAGTCGGCGCCACCGGAACGATCTTCACGCGGTTGTCCAGGGACAGCGTGATGTAATGATCGTGCCGCACCACCTGCAGGTATGCCAGCCGCGCCAGCAGCGCGACGAGCAGCAGGATCATCAGCGCCGCCGCCACGAACACGCGGCTGCGCGCGATGCGGACCTCCGATTGGCGGTCGCGAAAACTCGAGGACTGCAGCATGGGCGTTTTCTAATTGAGCTGCGCGCGCCGGCGCAGATCGCGAAGCAGTATGAACAGCCAGGGCCACAACAGTGTGCTGGTGATGACCGGGAACCAGTGGCTCACCGGATCCGGCTTCTGCAGGGTCAGAAACTGGCGCACCAGAAAAGTGAGCAGTTGATGCAGCAGGATCAACAGGCCGACGATGATCGCCTGCTGCCCGACGGGGTAGAGGCGAA
>WBZR01001338.1_pt1 | contig 31261 bp, 23 predicted proteins | sample 5204231 | NCBI WGS metagenome assembly WBZR01 (sample SAMN12412403, study PRJNA552823) | activated sludge metagenome | isolation source: activated sludge from anammox sidestream of wastewater treatment plant... | place: USA: Virginia | collected 2017-08 | reverse complement strand
CGTGCTCGACGTGCTGCCCGACGGGTTCATGTTCAACCGGTGCGAGTCGATCGACCCGAACGACCTCGTGACGTGCACGGCCGACGCGGCGATGAAGACGGTGACGCTGCAGTCGATCAAGCAGAAGAACACGGTGGTGTGGACGAGCGACAAGGCCAACGCGGCCAACAAGCTCGATCCGGGCGAGAGCTACACCTTCGTGATCGTGGCGGACGTGTCGCCGGGGTACGTGCTCGACGGCCAGACGGACGGCGCGGCGGGCAAGACCTGCGAGGCCTACGCCAAGGCCAGCGACTACCTGTTCTGGGGCTGGGACCGGGCGACGATCGCGAGCCTGAGCAACGTGTCGCAGAAGGAAGTCGACACCAACCCGAACAACAACTTCGACGACGAGTGCACGCGTGTCAACGCCGAGGCGGACCTGTCGATCGCCAAGACCGACATCTTCGGCAACGCGGCGACCGACCCGGGGAACTACTTCCTGGAGTGCGACCCGGTGGAGCCGGGCGGGATGATCACGTACGATCTGACCGTGACGAACAACGGGATGAGCGACGCGGCGCAGGTGCAGGTGGTGGACCAGCTGCCGGCGCAGTTCGTGGTGCTGGACCCGGCGAAGGTGACGGTCACGTTCCCGGACGGTGTGGGGACGGGCCAGATCGTCGAGGTGCGTGACGACGGGAAGATCACGCTCCTGCTCGGCAACGATCCGTTCCGCAAGGGCCCGAACGCCGTGCCGGCGCCGGCCAAGCGGCAGCTCGGGCGGATCAACGCCGGGAGCACGTACCGCGCCCGGATCCAGGTCATGGTGGTCAACCCATGGAAGACAAGCGGTTCGTCAACCCGATGCCGCCGTACGACAAGATCTGCGGGGCGCTGCTCCTGAACACGGCCACGGTGAGCACGATCAAGGGTCCGGCGGTGCTGCCGGGCAACGTGCCGGGCTGGCCGCTGAAGGACCAGACGCCGACCAAGGACCCCGATCTGACCAACAACACCGACACCGAGACGACGAAGATCGAGTGCCCGGCCATCAAGGTCGAGAAGACCGTGTCGTACGATGGCCAGTGCCCGGGCAGCCCGGTGCCGACGGTGTTCCGGCAGGGCGCGATGGTGACGTTCTGCATCGAGATCACCAACGTGGGCACCACGTACCTCGACCAGATCGAGATCGTCGACACGCTGCGGACCAGCATGGGCGAGCAGGTGTTCAAGAAGACGGTGACGTACGGCAAGGACCCGAAGATGCCGGTCGCGCCGGGTGAGACGGTGATGGAGACGATCATGGTGCCGCCGCTGACGGACATGTGCGGCACGGTCTCCAACACCGTCGAGGTCACGGCCATCCCGGTCAACTCCGGGCGGACGGTCTACCCGTGCCTGTCGCCGGTCGCGCACGACGATCGCGTCGAGATCTTCGTGCCGTGCAGCGGGGCGGACTTCCGCATCCAGCTGCCGGCGCTCGACACCGGCGAGTGCGAGACCTGGCTGCAGGTCCAGAACGTCGGCAGCGCGCCGACGGTCGGGTTCCTCGTGGTCTGGGGCGAGGCGGGCGCGTGCCCGCCGCAGGCGGCCGGTCCGTTGAAGGTGGAGTGCACTGGCCTGCTCAAGCCGGGCAGCGCGTGGACCTACACCACGCAGAACCTGCCGCCGGGCATCCGCAGCGGGATCATGTACTCGCTGAACGCGACCAACCTCATCCAGGACGAGCGCGGCAATGAGCTGCCGTTCTCCGACCTGGCCTGCGACGAGCTGTTCTTCGCCATCGTGGGCGACCACGACGAGTGGCTGCGCTTCGACTACGCCTACTCGTCGGGCGGCCGGTACGTCCTGCCGAACCGCATCGTGCTGGACTTCGGCGACAACCAGGGCCAGCCGCTCGTCGTCAGCGTCAACCGCACGTGCCCCGACCCGGTGGACCCGAACCGCAACGTCAGCGCGGCGTACGTCGGTGTCGGCACCTATCTCGAGGGCGCCATGGACCCGGTGTTCGGCCAGTTCGCGTACTACGCGCCGCTGGTGTTCGCCAACAAGGGCGGCCTCAACAGTTGGCTGTGGATCCACAACTCGGGCACGCGCTGCTCGTCGATCGAGATCTGGTTCAAGGGTCAGGACAACTGCCTGCGGCCGATCCTCGGCGACGTGCTGGCCGTGGCGCCGGGTGAGAGCGTCCACTTCGACCCGAACACGGTGGTCGGTCCGGACTGGATCGGCAGCGCTTGGATCCGTGCGAGCCAGCCGCTGGGCATCGTGGTCGACACGATGGGGCCGAACCACTTCACGAGCTACGTCGGGTTCCCGTCGGATACGTACGACGACGCCAAGGAGACGACGTACTCGATCGGCAGCCAGGTGAACTACGCGCCGCTGATCTACAGCGAGTACCAGGGCTGGGACGCCGCGATCCAGGTGCAGAACCTGTCCGGGTCGACGGCTGCCAAGGTCAAGGTCTACTTCCTGGACCGCAGCGGCGACGTGATCACCACGGTGGTGGACTGGATCTGCCCGCGCGGCAGCCAGACGTTCTTCTTGCCGGTGATCGCCGGGTTGAGCGGCAACTGGGTGGGTCATGCCCGCGTCGAAAGCCAGGAATGGTGGACGCCGGGGACCCTCCAGGTGGACCCGCCGCGCATCCAGTCGGTGGTCTTGCTCGAGAAGTGGGCCGACCCGGCCCGCAGCGAGCGCCGCGAGGCGGTGGCGTACAACGCGCTGACCGAGCAGGTGGCGTTCGACTGGCAGGTCGGCAAGCTCGCCGGCGGCACCCAGAGCGGCTCGGCCGTCCTCGCGGTTCCGCTGCTGGCCAAGGGCAACCGCGGCGTGAACAGCGAGCTGGCCATCACCAACCTGGTCACCAAGCCGGGCTTCACCGACTTCGCGATCATCCTGTACGACCAGAACGCCTTGATCGACTTCGTGTGCCAGAAGCTGCACGACCGGCAGGTCGAGTACATCGACCTGGCGACCTGGGGCTACGTGCCGCAGCGCTTCCTCGGCTCGGCGGTCATCTCGGCCACCTTCTGGGAGCACGAGGTGTTCGATCCGAACGGTGGGTTCCAGCGCAACCTGGTCGGCCTCGGCGGTGTGGTGGTCGAGCGGATCAACGGCACCCTGGGTGCCCCGGACGTGCCGGGCGACGAGTCCAAGGCGTTCGAGGCCGTGCCGATCTTCGACTTCTTCACGCCGCAGCGCAAGCCGACGTGCACCGGACAGCCGTCGTTCCCGTAACCGGAACGGCGGGTAGAGAGGGGCGGGTTCACCCGCCCCACCCGTAGCAAGCCGCACCGGGGCCGCGCGAATCTCGCGCGGCCCCGGTCGTTGTTTCGGTCGTCTTGGCAACCTGGCCGTTACGGCGACTCGACCCACAACGTCATATGAACGTGGGCCGCACGTGTTTGCGTGTGCCTGAGCACCGTTGAAACAAGCGTTGACCGCCCGGGCTCGGGTCTGGGCGCCGTCCGAGAGGGTTGTGAGACTCATCCATGCAGCGATTTGCCAGCCCATCGTCGAGGCTCTTCCAGCACCGCCGGACCCTCCGAGCCCTTGGCGTCTTCGTCTGCCTCGTGCTCGGCGGCTTGGCGCACCCGGCCGCGGCCCGTCCCGCCGGCGGGTTGCCTGCGGGCCAGTGGACGACGTTTGCCAACGGCGACGACATCCTGTCCCTCACCTTGGAGGGCGGCACCATGTGGGCCGGCACGCGTTCGGGAGGGGTGGTCCGGTGGGATCTGGCGTCCGGCGCGTATCGCCAGTACCTGCGCCCACAAGACCCGATTGCCGGCAACACCGTTCGCGACATCGCCGTGGGCCCAGATGGTCGCAAGTGGCTGGGCACCGACGCCGGGTTGACGATGTACGCCGAGGGCGACCCGACGACGTCGGCGGACGACGCCTGGCACACGTTCAATGTCGCGAACACCGCGGGCGGCCTCTCGTCGAACGACATCCGCGCGCTCGTGGTGGACGGGAACCTCGTTTGGGTCGGCATGGCACAGGTGTGGGATGCCGAGCTTGGCACGTGGTCGGGCGGGGGCGTGGGGCGGCTCGACACCCGTGGCACCCAGACACCCACGGACGACACGTGGGCGCCCATCGCCACGTTTGCCTCGACGTACAAGCGCACGCCGGACGGAACCGAGACGTTCGGGCTCGTGTCCGACAACGTCAACGATATCGCGCTGACCGCCAGCGGCGACCTCTGGGTCGCCACCTCGCCGCACTGGGGACTCGAGAAGACCGCCGACCCCGATGAGCCGCCGACGTGGTCACGGATGCATGGCGGCGTGAGCTTCCTCGACACAAAGGGCACGCCCAGCCCGGCCGATGACCGTTGGCAAGGGACCAGCTGCTACAGCATGCAGGTGACGCTTACCTGTCACGTCCAATCCCTGGCCGTCGATGCCAGCGGCTGGGTCTGGGCGGCCATCCAGGGCCGCGGCATCATGTACTGGCGGGCCAACGAGCCGCAGCTCGTCGACGATCGCACCCGCCGGATCGACATCCCCGAGCGGCGCGGCGGCGACACCGTCAACGCCATCGGGCTCGGACCGCCCGACGTGCCGGCCCTGGCCAACACCGTGTGGCTCGCCCGCAGCAGGGGCGGGCTCAGCGTCCTCGACCACAAGGGTACGTTGCGGAACCAAGAGGACGATGTCTGGAACTTCGGTGTGAGCCTGGCGTTCACCACCGAGGATGGCCTGGCACGCGACGTGGTGCAGTCGCTGGTGATCACCCGTGACACGGCATGGATCGGCTCGGGCGCGGTCAACGGCATCGCGGGTGGCATCGACCGCATGAGCATCAAGGACCTCACGTTCGGTGATCGCCTGGTGACGCGCCGTGCGCCGACGACCAACTTCGTCGCCGACATCGACTTTGGCCAACCGGGCACAGCTTGGGACGGGCATGTCTGGTTGGCCACCGGGAGCCGCGCGCAGCGTCGCTTTGGCGCCGGCGTGATCGACCTCGACACGCGGGGCACCGCCGACGTCGGAGACGACGTCTGGACGGCCCACTCGACCGCCAGCACCGACCCCGACGGCAAGCTGCCGTGGACGGGGCTCATCGGCGACAACGTCCATGCCGTGAAGGTGCAGGGAGACCGGGTCTGGTTTGGCAGCACCGAGTCGCTGTGGGATGCCAAGAACCGCAAGTACGTCGACGGCGGCCTCAGCGTGTTCGAAGGCGGCGCGTGGACCTCCCGCACGGTCGAGAACACCGGAGGCGGCACGGGCGGCCTGCGCGACGGGAGCGTGTCGAGCCTCGCGCTTGGGTGTGACGGAACATTGTGGGTTGGCACCGGCAGCCCTTGGGATGCGCTCGGCGCCGGGGTGGACGTGCTCACCCCGGGCGCCTCGGTGCATCAGCGAACCCAGGACACGTGGAAGGCCCACAGCTACGCGACGCTGGCGTCGAACAACACGACCGGGATCGCGGTCGACTGCGCCGCCGGCCAGGTATGGGTGTCCGCGGCCCATCATATGTCGGTGCCCGACGGCACGAGCCCGGGGGGAAACCTGGTTGGCGGTGGCGTGGCGCGATACGACATCGCCGCCGGCACGTGGGAGAAGTTCGACACCCGCAATGGGCTGGTCACCTATGCCGAGAGCGCGTTGCGCGCCGAGGCGTTGTCGGTGGCTGCAGGCCCGGGCGGCCGGGTTTGGGTCGGCGGCTACGGCACCGCCGCGACGTCGACCGAGGCGCTCGTCAACGACAAGCCGTTTTGGCCGGCCGTGATCAACCAGTGGAACGCACCCGGTTGGCGCAACGCCGTGTTCGAACGCTCGGGATGGGTCAGCGACATCGCGTTGGATGCAGGCGGCCGACTGTGGGTGGGCACCACGCGTGGCGGCACGGCACGGGATGCGGCGGCGCCGGAGAGTTGGCGCACCGATGGCGAAACGGGCGGGCTGTGGGTGTTCGATTCCCTCGACGTCACGGCGTCACCGCTGGCGGTTCTCAGGCCCGAGACCTCGGGGATCGTGGCCGGGGACATCTCGGTGGTGGCCGTGGCCCCCAACGGCGACATCTGGTTCGGCACCGAGGGCTGGGGCGTGGCCCGCTATCGAATGAACGGCGATGCGCCGACCCCTACGCCGACGGGGCCCGCATCGGCCACCACGCCGAGCACGGCCACCCAGGTGGCCACGGCCAGCAGCACGGCCACCCCGCGCGCGTCGGCGTCGCCGACGCGCGCCACCGTCGAAGCCACACCGACCCGGCAGGCCACGCCGACGGCGGGAACGGGCGGCGGGCGAGCGTTCCTGCCGATCGCGCGTCAGGTCCGTGCCAGCGTCGGCCCCACGGCCACCCGGCCGCGGGCGTCCGCCACGCCGCGCGCGACCCGGACGTCGACGCCCACGGCAGGCGCGACCACACCCGGCACGCCGACCCCCGGCATCGGGGCGACTCCGACGGCGACGGACGACGCCACGGCGGCCGCCAGCCCATCGCCGACGCGCATGGCCACGGCCGATCCGGATCGGCACAGGAACTACCTGCCCCGCTTGTTCCAGCGTCGCCAACGGTAGCGCCTGAAACGGCCGTGAGGCCACGGCCACCGGGGCCGCAATCCGTGCCACCACGGGCGACAAGCGCCGAGCTCGGGCTGGGGCTGCCGCAGCATGCACCCAGGCGGGTCTGGCTCGTTACGCCCCGAACGCACCGCCCTCCCTGCGGCGGCCGGCTGACCGCGCGTGCTATAATTTGACGTAATCACCGGTCACCCCGACTTCCCGCTCCCGAGAAAGCTGCGCACGCCTCATGGATACAGGATCCGTTCAACTCGTCGACATCGAACGCGAGATGCGCGAGGCGTACCTCGACTACGCCATGAGCGTGATCACGTCGCGCGCCCTCCCCGATGTCCGCGACGGCCTCAAGCCCGTGCAGCGACGCATCCTCTACACCATGTACGACAACGGGCTGCGGCCGGATCGGGCCTACAAGAAGAGCGCCGCCACGGTGGGCGACGTGCTCGGCAAGTACCATCCCCACGGTGATTCGTCGGTGTACGATGCCATGGTGCGGCTGGCACAGGACTTCTCGATGCGCTACCCCCTGGTGGATGGCCAGGGGAACTTCGGATCCATCGACGGCGATCCGCCTGCCGCGCATCGTTACACCGAGGCACGACCGTCTCAGATGGCGATGGAGATGCTGGCCGACATCGACATGAACACCGTCGACACGCGGTCGAACTACGACGATTCGCGCCAAGAGCCGGTGGTGATGCCTGCGCGTGTGCCCAACCTCCTGGTCAACGGCGCCAGCGGCATCGCGGTGGGCATGGCCACCAACGTCCCGCCTCACAACCTCAACGAGGTCTGCGCCGCACTGATCCACATCATCGACCACCATGCGGATGTCGAGGACATCACGCCCGAAACGCTGATGCGCTTCATCCCCGGACCCGACTTCCCGACCGGTGCGAGCATCATGGGACGGGAGGGCATCCTCAGCGCTTACGCCACCGGTCGCGGCCGGGTGCTGATGCGCGCCAAGGCGCACTTCGAGGAGGTTCGGCCCGGCCGCGACGCGATCATCGTCACCGAGATCCCGTTTCAGCTCAACAAGACCACGCTGCTCGAGCGCATCGCAGATCTGGCGCGGACCAAGCGCATCGAGACCATCCACGACCTGCGCGACGAGAGCGACCGGACCGGCATCCGGATCGTCATCGAGCTCAAGCGGGGCGCCGACGCACGCATCACGCTGAACCAGCTCTACAAGTACAGCCAGCTCCAAGCCACCTTCGGCGTCAACATGCTGGCGCTCGTCGATGGCGAGCCGAAGGTGCTGCCGCTCAAGCGCTTGCTGCTGCACTACCTCGACCACCGGCGCGACGTGATCCGCCGCCGCACGGCGTTCGAGCTCGAGCGCGCGCGCCACCGACAGCACGTGCTCGAGGGGCTGCGGATCGCCATCGCCAACCTCGATGCCGTGATCGAGACGATCCGCCGCTCCGAAGACGCCCAGGCGGCGCGCGGCAACCTCATCACGCGCTTCGGGCTCTCGGACGTGCAGGCCCAGGCCATCCTCGACATGCAGCTCCGGCGCCTGGCGGCGCTCGAGCGCGAGAAGATCGAGGAGGAGTACCGCACCATCACGGAACGCATCGCCTATCTCGAGCGGTTGCTGGCCGACGAGGGAGAGATCTTCGCCGTCATCCGCGAGGACCTCGAGGACCTCGTGCGGACGCACGGCGACGCGCGCCGCACCACCATCGAGATCGACGTCAGCGAGCTGAACATCGAGGACCTGATCGCCGAGGAGAACGTGCTGATCACGGTCACGCAGCGCGGCTACGTCAAGCGCGTGCCGGCCAGCACCTACCGTGCGCAGCACCGCGGCGGCAAGGGCATCATCGGCGCGCGGACCAAGGCCGACGACGCCGTCCGCGACAATTTCGTGGCCAACACGCACGACCGGCTGCTGTTCTTCACCGACCGCGGGCGCGTGTTCCAGCTCCCGGCGTTTCAGGTGCCGGAGTCCAGCCGCGAGGCTGCGGGAACCCCCTTGGCCAACCTCATCCAGATCGACGCCGGCGAGCGCGTGACGGTCACGCTGGCGGTGCGCGCCGGCCAGTTCGACCAGGGTGGCTTCCTGACCATGGCCACGGTCAACGGCCGGATCAAGCGCACGGTGTTGCGCGAGTTCGCAAACGTCCGTACCAGCGGCCTCATCGCCATCCTGTTGGACGAGGGCGATGCGCTCGGCTGGGCGAAGATCACATCCGGCACCGACGAGATCATCCTCGTCACCCGGCGCGGCATGGCGCTGCGCTTCCGCGAGACCGACGCGCGGGCGATGGGGCGGCCGGCTGCCGGCGTCAACGCGATCCGGTGCAAGCGCGGTGACACGCTGGCCGCGATGGACGTGGTTCGGATGGGCGCCGACCTGTTCGTCGTCACGGCTTCGGGCTACGGCAAGCGTACCCCGCTGGCGGAGTACAAGGTCCAAGGCCGGTTCACCCAGGGCATCTTGACGGTCGACGCTCGCCGCCTGGCGGAGATCGGCGAGATCGTCGACGCGCGGGTGGTCGAGGACGGGCACGACTTGGCGCTCATCACGCGCAACGGCATCGTCATGCGCACCGAGGTCGAGGCGATCAACCGAATGGGGCGTGCGACGCGCGGGGTGATCGTGATGCGCCCCGGCGAGGGCGATGCCGTGGCGTCGTTGGCCTACCTGACCGAGCGCGAGCCGGTGGCGGGCGACGACGAGGCGGCCGGGGACGTCGGCGCGGCGGGGGCGGCGGATGCCGTCACGCCCGCGTCCGAGGGGGACGCCGACGGCGGCTGATCCGCCCAGGCGGCCGCCACGGCGGCCACGAGGCCGGCGTCCTCATGCGGGGCCACGGTGCGTGGATCGAGGACCACGCGGTGCTCGGCGATCCGGGCGACCACGGCGGGATCGGCCCTGCGCAGCGCGGCGGTGAACGCGTCGCAGTCCGCGGGCCGCAGCGCCACCAACATGGTGGCCAACGTCTCGCCCGGCAGCGCTCCGCCCCCGACGGTGGAATGGCCTGGAAGGATGTCGGCCGCGACGCCGCGCGCGGCCAGCGCCGCGCGCCACGCGGCGGCCCGTGCGGCCGTCTCGGCCAGCGGCATGGCGATCATGCGCCACAGCGGCACCTCGGTGAGTGCCCGGCCTTCGGCGTAGTGCACCAGGGTGGCGTGGAGCCCGGCCAGCGTCGCCTTGTCGGGACGCATCGCGCGCGTCAGCGGGTGACGGCGCAGGCGCGCGACGAGGTCGCGGTCGCCGACGATGATCCCGGCCTGGGGGCCGCCGAGCAGCTTGTCGCCGCTGAAGCACACGAGCGCCGCGCCGCGCGCCACGCTGTCGCGCACCATCGGCTCCGCCACCAGGCCGAAGGCGGTGGTGTCGACGAGGCTTCCGCTGCCGAGATCGTCGACGACCGGCACGCCGGCGGATCGGCCCAACGCCACGAGCGCGTCCAGAGAGGCTTCTTCGGTAAAACCGACGATGCGGTAGTTGCTGGCGTGCACGCGCAAGAGCAGCGCCGTCAGGTCGTCGATGGCGGCGCGGTAGTCGTCGATGCGGGTGCGGTTGGTGGTGCCGACCTCGACCAGGGTGGCGCCGCCGGCGGCCATGACGTCAGGGATGCGGTAGCCGCCGCCGATCTCCACGAGCTGACCGCGCGAGACCACCACGCCGCGTCCACGCGCCAGCGCCGAGAGCATCAACAGCGTGGCACCGGCGTTGTTGTTGACCACGAGCGCCGCATCGGCACCCGTGAGGTGGCACAACAGCGGCGCCACGGCGTCGTGACGCGATCCGCGCCGCCCATCGGCGAGCCTGTACTCGAGGTCGGTGTAGCCTTCGGCCGCGGACCGCATCGCCTCGGCCGCCGCGACGCTGAGCGGTGCGCGCCCGAGGTTGGTGTGGAGGATCACGCCGGTGGCGTTGACCACGCGCCGCGGGCGAGGTTCCAGCCAGTCCGCGAGCGTCGCCACGACGGCGTCGACGACCATCGCGGCGATGTCGGCCGGCGTCGACGCCGGTCCGTTCACCGCGGGCGGATTGGCGCGGAGCGCGGCGCGCATGTCGTCCAGTCGCGCCCGGGCAGCCTCGACGACCACGGTGTGCCCGTGCCGAGCGACCGCCATGGCGAGGCGGGGATCCGCCAGCAGGGTGTGGACGGCCGGAAGGCCGCGCAGCGTCGTCATGGCGCCGCGGCCGCCTGCACGACGGTTGCGATGCTCGGTCGCGCCACGATGATCACCCGATGGGTGTTGCCCCAGCGCGGATAGCACGACACGAGGGTCAGCCGCTCGTCGGGCGTGGGCTCGATCCAGCGCGCGTTTTGCCGGCGCCGCTCCGCGCTGGCCTCGGACTCGCGCACCACGAGCTTGTGCGCCACCGTGTAGGCCCACGTCCGTTCGCCGGCGTAGAGGTAGATGGGGTCGCCAGCGTCGAGATCGTACAGGTTCTGGAACACCGCGCCCTTGACGTTGTTGTGTCCCGAGATCACGATGTTGCCGACATCGCCGGGGCGCGCCGAGTCGGTGTGGAAACCGGCCGCGAAGTCGGCCGTCTCCCAGACGTTCCCCTGGGCCTCACCGTTGACGATCCGCGCTTCCCATCCCACTTCGACGACGGGAGCCTCGACCCCGATTGCCGGGATCATGATGTGGTCCGGCATCGGTGACGCACTGCCCTCTGCGCCCGCCCCAAGGTCCTTGCCGTCACCGACGCCCACAGCCGCAGCGGCCGTCCGCGACACGGGTCGATCGTCCAAGCGCATGGGAGCCGGGGCCGAGGCCCCGGTCCCGCCATCGACGACCGCCGGGCTGGGCAACGCGTCGAACGCAAGGGACGCGTCCGCCTGCCGTTCGATCGCGGCCATGTCATGCTCGCGCCAACCCTGAACCACGGCGGCGACGCCGAACAAGGCGGCGCCGAACAACAGCAGCGACGTTCCGAAGTACGCGATGAAGGCGTTGGCCAACCGGCGGCCGGCGCCGCGAATGGAGTGGGTCATCATGTCACAACCAAATTAAGTCTACTGTTACCGCGCGGTCTCGTCAATCCCCTCGACGGTTGCGCTTGGCGGTCTCTGACCGACCCCCGTGGCGCGACGGCCGCGCACGCCTGGGCGCATGCGCCCGACCCGGCGGCGGGCGCCAGGCGGCCGTCAACGGCGCCCGTGCCGGCTCACCTGCGCGCCGCGGGAACACCTCCGGCGTCGGCGCGACCTTGTCGACGACGACGAGGTGGCGCGGATGCTCGATGCCGGGAAGCCGATACGGCACCACATCCGTCAAGCGTCCACCGAGGAGAGACAGCGCGGGTGTCAGGGCCGCCAGCTCGTCTTCGATCCGGTCGCCCTTGAGGGCGAGCATGCGGCCGCCGACGCGCACGAGCGGCAGGAGGTACTCCGCCAGCACGGGCAGCGCGGCGACGGCGCGCGCCACCGCCACGTCGTAGGCGGCGCGGTGGGCGGCCTGGCGCGCCACGTCCTCGGCACGGGCGTGCAGCACGGTGCAGGTGTCGAGATCGAGGACCGCGGTGACGTGCGACAGGAACGCCGCCTTCTTGCCGACGGCCTCGACGAGGGTGACCCGCCAGGTCGGTCGGGCGAGCTGCAGCGCGATTCCCGGCAGGCCCGCGCCGGCACCGACGTCGATGCAGGACAGCGGTCGCCCGGGGATGCCGGCGTCGCCCACGCCACGCAGGCAGACCAGCGAGTCGACGACGTGGAGGATCGCGATCTCGCCCGGACCGGTGATGCGGGTCAGGTTGACGCGCTCGTTCCAGCGCAGCATCTCGGCTGCAAAGCGCTCCAACTGCGCCACGACGGGCGGCGTCAACGCGTCGCCGAGCCCGAGCTCGGCGGCGGCGCGCTCCAGCAACGCGGTGTCGAGCGGCCTGACCGCCGCCGGGGGCTGGCTCGATCCGACCGGAGCCCGTTCTGGCTCTGCCGCGGGCTGGCGCGTGGGATCGGGCGCGCCAGCCGACGGGGGCTCGGGTTCGGATGGCGGCGGATGCCCTCCGGGGCTGATGTCGCCAGGCATGGTCGCGGGGGGTCGCTGGGGCTGAGTCATGGCTATGGTATACTGGAACCCCTGCAAGGCCGCTGCGTGCCAGCCCGCGAGACCGGGATCGGACCACGGACGGCGGCATCGAGGGCTCACACGAACGGATCGACGGGTGACCGAAGCATACTCCCTTTCACGGCCATTGCAAGAGGTCGATCCCGAGCTGGCGGCCATCATCCGCAAGGAAGAGGACCGTCAGCGTCAGGGCATCGAGCTGATCGCCAGCGAGAATTACGCCAGCCGCGCCGTGCTGCAGGCAACCGGTTCGGTGTTGACCAACAAGTATGCCGAAGGGCTGCCGCACAAGCGCTATTACGGCGGTTGCGAGTGGGTGGACGCCGCGGAAGACCTGGCGCGGCAGCGGGCCAAGGCGCTGTTCGGCGCGGACCACGCCAACGTCCAGCCGCACTCCGGTTCGAACGCCAACATGGCGGCCTACATGGCGCTCGTCGAACCCGGCGACACCGTGATGGCCATGCGCCTCGACCAGGGTGGCCATCTGACCCACGGGAGCCCTGTCAACTTCAGCGGCGTGTTCTACCGCATCGTCAGCTACGGGGTCGATCCGGCCACCGAATGCATCGACTACGCGGCGTTGGCGGAGCTGGCCGCCGAGCATCGTCCCAAGGTCATCGTGGCGGGCGCCACGGCCTACCCGCGCCAGATCGACTTCGAGCGATTCGCCGAGATCGCGGCCAGCGTATCGGCGCGGTTGATGGTCGACATGGCCCACATCGCCGGTCTGGTGGCCGCCGACCTGCACCCGGACCCGGTTCCTGTCGCGGACGTGGTGACGTCCACGACCCACAAGACGCTCCGCGGCCCGCGCGGCGGGCTCATCCTGTGTCGGGCCGAGCACGCCGCCGCCGTCGACAAGATGGTCTTCCCGCGCATTCAGGGCGGACCGTTGGAGCACGTCGTGGCGGCCAAGGCGGTGGCGCTGAAGGAGGCGATGCAGGCCGAGTTTCAGGCGTACCAACGCCAAGTCATCGCCAACGCGCGTGTGTTGGCCGAGGCACTGACCCGGCACGGCTTCCGCATCGTGTCCGGCGGCACCGACAACCACCTGTTGCTGGTCGACCTGCGCCCGAAGCGCATCACCGGCAAGCTGGCCGAGCAGGTGCTCGACAGGGCCGGCATCACGACCAACAAGAACATGATCCCCTTCGATCCCGAAAAGCCGTTCGTGACCAGCGGGCTTCGGCTGGGCACACCCGCGGTGACCACACGGGGCTTCGGCCCCGACGACATGCTGCGGGTGGCGGCGTGGATCACCGAGGCCATCGAGCACGCCGACGACGAGACGGTGCTCGGTCGGGTCAGGGCCGAGGTGGCCGAGATGACGGCGGCCTTCCCAGTGCCGGGAATCCGCGACGACGTGAGCGTGAGGGGCTGACGGCGAGGGCCGCCGCCTTCCCGGGGTGCATGGTCGTGTCGCCGGCACGCCCGGGGAAGGCGAGAGGCGTCGAAAGCCTACTTGGCGGTGACGTTCACGCTGGCCACCACCGGCGGGTTGAGGGGCACGTGTGCGCCATCGGCCACCACGGCCATCAGCTCGTGCGGCCCCGGCGACAGCTCCACCGTGAAGCAGCTCGTGCCGTCCCCGAGGTGGAGGTGCCGCTCGTCCTTGGCCATCGGGTCGGTGCTGGTCCCACCGCCATAGGCCGCCTTCTCGTCGGCGGTCGGGTCGATGACCAGATGGTGGTGCCCGCTCGCTTCCTTGACGTCGCCGGCCGCCTCGATGGCCAGCCCGTTGGCCTCGACGCAGACCTCGGCAGGGCTGGTGAGCTCGGCGCCGTCCGCGACGTTGGTGAAACGCACCGCGGCCCCGCCACTGGTGTCGGTCGTCGTTCCCGCCCCGCCGCAACCGCTCACGCCGATGCCGATGGCCAGGCCGGCGGCCCACGCGTGCCGTCCGTATCGCTGCATGATGTTCGTCTCTCCTGTCTTACCGAGGGGATACCGTCACGTGCGGCCGCTTTGCCGCAGGGCGGCACTATAGCCCGATCAAGCACGGCGTCAAGTCCTGCCGCCTGAGGCCGATGCCGGAAGGATTTGCCGTCCCCGAAGGAGCCTGCTAAGCTATGGGTTCGTTCGGGCGGTTAGCTCAGTTGGCTAGAGCGCCACGTTGACATCGTGGAGGTCAGAAGTTCAAGTCTTCTACCGCCCACTTGCGGACGCGGTCGTGCTCCGCATGGGTGCGCCGCGAGGTGTGGATCCGAACATGCGAGGCTGAGTTGCGAAGCAGCCTCGTTGCTTTTGTGCGAGGTGAAGCTATCAGACGAGGACAGAGCAAGCGACCGGAACCCACGCCGGATCGGCAGCGGGTCAACGAAGAGATCTTGGCGCCGCGGGTCCGGTTGATCGGTGCGAACGGTGAGCAGCTCGGGGTCGTGTCGTTGCGCGAGGCCTTGAACGCGGCACGCGAGCAAGGCCTCGATCTGGTCGAGGTCGCCTCCAACGCGGATCCACCCGTGTGCAAGGTGCTGGACTACGGCAAGTTCCAGTACTTGCAGATGAAGAAGCATCGCGAGGCTCGCAAGTCCCAGAAGGTCACCGAGGTCAAGGAGATTCGCCTTCGCCCGAAGACCGATGACTACCACCAGGGGTTCAAGGTCAAACAGGCGCGGCGGTTTCTGGCGGCCGGCATGAAGGTCAAGGTGCGCATCCAGTTCCGCGGCCGCGAGATCACGCACCCGGAGATTGGACGGGAGCAGCTCAAGGAGGTCGTCGAAGAGCTGGCCGACGTCGCGGTGGTCGAGCAGCACCCGAACATGGAGGGCCGCTCGATGCTGATGGTGATGGCGCCGCTGGCCGCCGGTGCCGTCCAGCACGCCCGACCGGCGGCCGACGCGAGCCGAGGAGCACCGGTGGTCGCGGCCGGGGACGCCTCAGAGCCCGCCGATGCTGCGCTCGACGATCTGGACGACGACCTCGATATCGGTGGCGCGCCTGAAACCGACGACGGCGATGTCGACGACACCGACGACGCGGCGACGACGCCCGAGACGACAACATGAGCAGCCCACGATAGGATCGTTCCGATGCCAAAGATGAAGACACACAAGTCGACAGCCAAGCGGTTCAAGGTCACCGGTACCGGCAAGCTGATGCGGACCAAGATCGGCAAGAGCCACCTCCGCCGCAACAAGGCCAAGCGGGTGCGCCGCCTGTTCGACGAGTATCTGGTCGTCACCCACAAGCCCAACGTCAAGCGCGTGCGCCGGCTGGCGCCGTCGCTCTGGAAGCACCGCTAGAAGGAGTTGCCCCGATGCCACGCGTCAAAGGGGGACCGCAGACCCATCGTCGCCACAAGAAGATCCTGAAGGAGGCCAAGGGCTTCGACCAGGGCCGCCGCCGCCTCTTCCGCCGCGCCAACGAGTCGGTGTTGAAGGCGCGCCAGTACGCGTACGTGCACCGCCGTACGCGCAAGCGAGACTTCAGGGCGCTCTGGATCCAGCGGATCAACGCCGCTGCCCGCGAGCACGGCTTGTCGTATAGCCGCTTCATGCACGGGCTCACGGCAGCGGGCGTCGACCTCGATCGCAAGAACCTGGCCGACATCGCCGTCAAGGACCCGTCCGCGTTCGCGGCCCTGGCCCAGCTTGCCGGCGCTGCCTGATGCTGGCGACGGGACCGACGCGGCACGTGGCGTTGGTTCTCTGACAACCCATCGAAGCACGTCGAGGGCGCTCAGGCGCCCTCGACTGCGTTCAGGGTCCGCGACAGGGGCGACCGTCGGATGATCTCGAGCGCCAGCAACCCCAAGTTGCGCCACATCCGAAGCCTGGCACGCGCCGCCGCCCGCGCCCGCGAGGGGCGCTTCGTGATCGAAGGCATGCGCCTGGTCGAGGACGCCCTCGACGCGGGCGTGGCACCGGCCTTGGCGGTTGTCAGCGCGGCGTGGGGCGAGTCGGAGCGAGCCGCCGCGTTGCTCGCCAGGCTGGGGGATCGATCGGTGCCGGTGTTCACGGTCGCGCCGGCGGTGTTCGCGGGGCTGGCGGGCACCGAGTCGCCGCAGGGCATCCTCGCGGTGGTGCCCAAGTCCGAGACACCCCTGCCGGCACGGCTCGACCTCGTGGTGGTGGTCGACGGCATGCGCGATCCCGGCAACCTCGGCACCCTCCTGCGTACGGCGGCGGCGGCGGGCGTCGACGGCGTGCTGCTGGCGCCTGGCACGGTGGATGCCACCAACCCGAAGGTGGTCCGTGCCGCGATGGGGGCGCACTTCCGGATGCCCATTGCGGCCCGCGACTGGGCAGGCATCGCCGAAACCCTGCGCGCCGGATCGCCCGGGGGGGTGCCCGCGTGGCTGGCGGATGCCGGCGGCGAGCACGACTACGCGCGCGTGGATTGGGCCCTGCCGGCCGCGGTCGTGATCGCCGGCGAGGCGCACGGTCCGTCCGATGCCGCGCGCGCGCTCGCCGCCGCCACGGTCCGCATTCCGATGCCGGGGGGCGTCGAATCCCTCAACGCCGCCACCGCGGCGGCGGTGATCCTGTTCGAGGCGCTTCGTCAGCGACGGGTGTGAGCCTCCAACGCCGTCGGTCGTGCCTTCGCACCGTCGAAGCGGGCTGGGCTTGCCACAGTCTCCCAGGATCCCGCCGCACCGTCAGGCGAGCCGCATGGCGTGGCCTGCCCTACGAGAACCGCTCCTCCGACCAGGGATCGCCGTGCATGTGGTAGCCGTAGCGCTCCCAAAAGCCAGGCCGGTTGGCGTCGATGAACTCCAAGCCGCTCACCCACTTGGCGCTCTTCCACAGGTAGAGCTTGGGAACGAGCAGGCGCATGGGGCCCCCGTGTTCCGGCGCCAGCGGCTTACCCTCGTAGGTGTGGGCGAACATCACGTCGTCGTCGAGCAGCTCGGCCAGGGCCATGTTGGTCGTGTAGCCGCCGTGGCAGTGGATCATGACATGGTCGGCGCCGGGCAGCGGCTGGATTTGGCGCATCACCTCGGTGAACGGGATGCCGGTCCACTCGGTGTCGAGCTTGCTCCACCGCGTCACGCAATGGATGTCGCACACCTGCGTCCGGTTGGGGAGCGCCACGAAGGCATCCCAGCCCCACTCGCGGGGTTCGGCGACACGCCCCCACACCTGCAAGCGCCAGTCGGTTCGGCTCACGCGCGGCGTGCTGCCGTAGGTGAGGACCGGGAACTTGTCGGTCAGGACCTGGCCGGGCGGGACGCGCCCGGCACCGGGATCGTGCGCGCGCGAGGCATCGGCCTCGCGCAGTCGGCGGACGCGGTCGAAGGGATTGGGGAGGGTCGGCATGCTTGGCTCCGAGGTCGGGACGGACGCGCACGGGGTCGGCGCGCCCGCACAGTCCGACGCGCCGTCGGCGGCGGGCCTTACGCGAGGGCGCGCTCCGCCAGGGCCCCGGCATGGTCAAGTCCTGCGTGCGCCACGCACGAGCGATCGAGGCTTGACGGCCGCTCGTTGCATCGCGTAGACTGCTTTCGGTATCGCTGATCGACCCACGGGTCAACCGGGCACCGTGAGACGCCAAGTCGATGCGAGTCGGCGGATATCGGAGGCGAGTCGGTGTGCGCGTTCGTTCGGGAGAAAGGGACGTGCGGGGTGTCTGATGACCCGTGGATGGCCGCGACCACCGCATGACCGAAGGACGGGTGCGCTTGGGCGCGGCCCGTGTCCAGCGGCTGGACGTGGCTGCGGCGGTCGTGATCACCGGTGTGATGCTGGCGCCGTGGGCGCCGCTGGCCACGGCCGGGCTGGCGGTGGGCGTGGCCACGGCGATGGCCTGCCCGCTCCTCGGCCTGCTGGCGGCGGCATGGGCGGTGCCGTTCGGCAGCGCGGCGGCGCTCCCGATGGGAGCGGTGGCGCTGACGCCGGCTCCGGTCTTGCTGGCGCTCACGGCGTTCGGATGGGCGCTGTCGGCCGCGGCACGGCGGCGGCTGCCGGTGGTTCCGGCGGCGGGTCGCGTTGTGCTGTCCGGGCTGGCGGTGTTCGTGGCGGGCCTGGCCCTGTCGGCGCTGGCAGCACCCGACATCGCCGCCGGCGGGGCAGAGGTGGTCCGATGGGGGTTGCTGGGGCTCGCGCTGGCGCTGGCGGCGGCCCTCGGCCCAAGGCGGGGCGTGGTGCTCGCCGTGGCCATCCTCGCGGCTGGCGCGGCCGAGGCGGCGGTGGGGGCGGCGATGGCCGTGCAGCGGGTCGGGCCGGAGGCGTTCGCGGTGCTGGGCGGGCGCATCTACCGTGCGCACGGCACGTTCGGCCAGCCCAATCCGTTCGCCGGCTACATGAACATGGTGTGGCCGGTGGGCCTGGCGCTTGCGTGGACGGCGCTGGTCGGCGATGGTGCGCGCGCGCGGGGCGGGCCGCCACGGACGAGGTTGCCGCTGGGTCGCGGCCTTGCCGTCTTCGGGGCCGGTGCTGCCGGATTGTGCGGCGTGGCGCTGGTGTTGTCGTGGTCGCGTGGGGGCTGGCTGGCGGCGGCGGCAGGTGGCGGGACGATGGCGCTGGCGTGGGTGGCGCGGGCATGGGGTGGCCGGGTCGCGCGGCGGCGGTCGCTGGCGGTCGCCTGGGCCGCTTCGACGCTGGGCGTGGCGCTGCTGCTGGCAGGCGCGGTCGACCGCATCCCGGCCGGCATCGGCGACCGGCTGGGCAGCATCTCGCGGACGTTCGCGGTGTGGGGCGTGGCGGACGCCGAGGTGACCGACGCGAACTTCGCCACGGTCGAGCGGGTGGCGCACTGGGAGGCGGCAGCGGCGATGTGGGCGGAGCGGCCGTGGTTGGGCCACGGGCCCGGGACCTATGCGGAGATCTACCCGCGCTTCCGCCTGCCGCGCTGGTCCGACCCGCTCGGGCATGCCCACAACATCTACCTGCACCTGTTGGCGGAGAGCGGGCTGGTCGGGCTGGCGTGTTACTTCGTGTTCTTCGGCGCGGCGCTGGCCGCCATCCTGCGTGCGGTCTGGCATCCGACGGGCCAGTTCGAGGCGGCCCTCGGACTGGGACTCGCCGGCGTGTGGGGCGCGCTGGCGTTCCACAGCCTGCTCGACAACCTGTACGTTCACGACATGACCATCCACCTCGGCCTTCTGCTCGGGGTGTTGTCGGGGCAGCGCGGCCGCGCACCGGCGCTCGGGGGGCAAGGATGATATGCTTCACCGCCGTCGACCGCAGGGTCGGCGGTTCCGAGACGATCTGCTCCCAGACGTGGGCCCGATGAACGACGGTCGCGGCGACGACATCCTGGCACGCGGCGCCGCCGGCATCGACGGCGCGCCGGCCGATGCCCCACCGGCCCTCGGTGGCCGTCTGACGAGCCGGCGGACCCTGATGTCGCTGGTGGCGGCGGTGGGCTTGGTCGGGCTGTTCCTGTACAGCCAGGACCGCACCACCCTGGTCGATGCCGCGCGGCGCATCCGCGACGCCGACCCGTGGCTGTACGTCGCTGCGCTGGCAACCTACTACCTCGCGTTTCCGGTACGGGCCTGGCGCTGGCGGATCCTGCTGGGCAACGCCGGCACGGACACGGCCCGCCTGCCGTCGACGATGGGCTTGGCCGAGATCATCTACCTCTCGTGGTTCGTCAACAGCCTCGTACCCGCCAAGCTGGGCGACGTGTACCGGGGATGGCTGGTGCGGCGATCGGGCGGAGTGCCGTGGTCCACCGCCATGGGCACCATCGTGGCCGAGCGGATGCTCGACCTCATCGTCCTCACCGTGCTGATGGTGACCACGGGCCTGGTGACCTATGGCGACGTGTTGGCGCGCGGGGTCGACGGCGGTGCCGTGGCGTGCATCCGGCGCGGCGCCCGGCTGGACGACCTGGGGTGCACCTTGTTCGACGTGTTCCTGATCGGCGGCGGCGCGGTCATCGGGATGCTGGTGCTGTTCGTCGTCATGGCACGCTACGGCGGCCACCTCGAACGCGTCCTGCCCGAGCGGGCGGGCCGCCTCTACCTCCGATTCGCCGATGCGCTCGTGTTGTCGTTCGGCCGGTTCGGGCCGCTCCTCGGCCTGTCCGCCCTGGCGTGGATGGCCGAGGGGATGGCGTTCTGGCTGGTGGGTGGGGCGCTGGGCTATCACCTGCCGCTGCCGCTGGTCGTGTTCTTCAGCCTCCTGCAGGCGTTCATCACCGCCATCCCGCTCACGCCCGGTGGGCTGGGGTTCGAGCCGCTCCTCACCGGTGCCTTGCGCCTGCGCGGGTTCGCGGGCAGCGGCGCGTTGGCGATGACGGGGCTCTACCGGACCATCAGCTATGGCAGCTTGCTGGTCGGCGGTGCCGTGGTGTACCTCGCCCGGCGGCGCTGACGACCCCTCATCGTCCTCTCACGCGCCCGCGCTACACTTTCGAGCATCATCCGGCGGTGCCTATAATCCTGACTTCTGTCGCGCCGTGGGCGCGGGCCGGCCGGTGCATGGGGGTGGTCGTGGCAGAGCAAATTCTGGTCGTCGAGGACGACGAGCGCATCGCGAGCATGCTGCGCCGTGGCCTGATCTTCGAAGGCTACGAGGTGCGGGTGGCCCATACCGGCACGGACGGGCTGGCGATGGCGCGCGAGCGACTGCCGGACCTCGTGATCCTGGATTGGATGCTGCCCGAGCTCGACGGCGTCGAGGTGTGCCGGCGGCTGCGCAGCGCCAGCACCGTGCCGATCATGATGCTGACCGCCAAGGAAGCCGTCCCAGATCGGGTGACCGGGCTCGACGCAGGGGCCGACGACTACGTGTCGAAACCCTTCGCGTTCGAGGAGCTGCTTGCGCGCATCCGCGCCCTCCTGCGGCGCCAGCAGCGGCCTGCGGACGGGCCGGAGGTGTTCACGTTCGCCGACCTGCAGCTCGACACCGGCACGCACCAGGCGCGCCGCGGCGCACGGTCCATCGACCTCACGGCCAAGGAATACGACCTCCTGCACCTCTTCATGCGGCACCCCCGGCAGGTCTTGACGCGCGACCAGATCTTCGACGACGTCTGGGGCTACGACTTCGGCGGCGAGAGCAACATCATCGAGGTCTACGTGCGCTACCTGCGCACCAAGATCGAGGCCGACGGCGAGCCGCGGCTGATCCACACCGTGCGCGGGGTGGGCTATGCCCTGCGGGAGCCGACGTGACCCCGGCCATGCCCCCGACGTACCCCGCGCAGCCGGCCGTGCCCAGGCTCGCGGCGCGCTTCGGCCGGATCGGGCCCGGGCTTGGGCGCCTCGGCCGTGCCTGGCGGCCACCGACCATCTTGATCCGTTGGAAGCTCACGCTGTTCTACAGCGCCGTCCTGGCGCTCACCTTGATGTCGTTCAGCTTGGCCGTCTACACGTACATGGACCGCACGCTGATGGGCGACATCCGCCGGTCGAGTCAAGAACGCGCCGCCCAGGCGGCCGACGGCCTGTTGCGTGAGGCGCGGCGCCAGGAAGACCGGGCGATGGCCGTCGCGTCTGGCCGCATCGGTTGGGCAGAGGCGAGCCTGCTGCGCGAATGGGACGAGCTGCAAGGCAGCTTCGAGCCATGGCGTTACGAGGGCGTCGGCATTCGCTACTACCACTGGACCGGTCAGCTCGTGGGCACCAGCGACAAGTTCCTGTGGGATCGCGACCACGTGCCGATCGACTACAACATGTTCGTCGACGCCAGCCGCGGCATGGACCACGCCGTCGTCGTGTCGACGTCGAGCGTGTCCGTCGGCGGGCCGTTCTATTCCTACAGCCGCCCGGTCTTCCGCGATCAGCACCCTTGGGCCGTGGTCGAGATCCTGACGTCGCTCCAGAGCTACGACAGGACGATGGATCGTCTGGCACGGCTGCTCGCCCTGGCGACGGTCCTGGCCACCGCGCTTGCGTTCTTCACGGGCGCCGCCGTCACCGAGGCGGCGCTGCGGCCGCTCGACGCCATTGCCCGGACGGCCCAGGAGATCAACCAGAAGCGGGACCTCTCGCGCAGGATCGCCGATCGCGGCCCGCTCGATGAGATCGGCCGGCTGGCCACGACGTTCAACGACATGCTCGACCAGATTCAGGGCATGTTCGAGCGCCAGCGCCAGTTCCTCGCCGACGTGTCGCACGAGCTCCGCACGCCGCTGACGACCATCCGCGGCGAGGTCGATCTGATGCGCCGCTTCGACCGGCTGGACCCGGAAGGCATGGATGCCGTGCATGGAGAGGCCGAGCGCATGTCGCGCCTGGTCGAAGACCTCCTGCTCTTGGCGCGCAGCAACGAGCAGCTTGTCCGGCGCAGCGCTCCGGTCGCGCTCGACGGCATCGTCGAGGAGGTGCTGCGCCAGGCACAGGTGCTGGCCGGCGATCACCACGTCGTGAGCGCAGGCGACGTCCGGCCCGTTGCCGTCACGGGCGACGGCGATCAGCTCAAGCAGCTCCTGCTCAATCTCGTGTCGAACGCCCTGCGGCACACCCCGGCCGGCACGCGGGTGACGATGGGCTTGCGGCAGGTCGGATCGGAGGCCGAGCTGACGGTCGCCGACGACGGCCCGGGCATCCCGGCTGAAGACCTGCCGTTCGTCTTCGATCGGTTCTACCGGGTCGACAAGGCGCGTGCACGCGCAAGCGGCGGCACGGGGCTCGGGCTCTCGATCGTTCACGCCATCGCCACGGGGCACGGCGGGCGGGTCGCGGTGGCGAGCGACGTCGGCCGTGGGACGGTCTTCACGGTCCGACTGCCGTTGACGGCACCTTCGGCCGCGAAGCCCGAGGCGGGTTGACCCGCGGCGCCACCGACATGCCGGGCCGCTGCCGGCAAGGCCCGAACCACAGAGAGAGGCAAACGGTCCGCCCGCGGCAATGCTCATGCACGGGCGCCGGGATCGATGCGAAAGGAACGATGAGCCATGCGCAAGCTGTTGGGGTGGCTGACGGTGACCCTCGCCCTGGTCGGCAGCGGGGCGGCCGCGGGCGGGCTCGCGGGGCTGGCCGCCGCACGGTGGTACGACCGCACACCGCGGGCGCCCGTCGTGCCTGCCACCCCACGGTCGGAGGCGATCAGCACCTTGGCCGGTGGCGGAGGCGCCGTGAGCGGCGAGGACGAAGCGGTGCTGGAGGCCGTCCGCGCAACGCGTCCGGCGGTGGTCACGGTCATGAACCTGCAGCGGGTGCGGGCCAACCCGTTCGCCCCGGTCCAGCTCCGTGCCGCCGGCTCGGGTTCCGGCGTCATCTTCGACGCACGGGGCTACGTGGCCACCAACGCCCACGTGGTCGAAGAGGCCCAAGCCATCGAGGTGGTGTTCATCGACGGCCGGCGTGCCCCGGCCGAGGTGGTGCAATGGGATCCGGCATACGACATCGCGGTGCTCCGACTGCCGCCAGACACGGCCTTGCCCCGGGTGGCCTCGCTCGCCGACTCGGCCCACCTCGAGCCCGGCATGCGGGTGCTGGCGATAGGCAGCCCGCTGGGCACCGAGTACCAGAACACCGTGACCACCGGCATCATCGCCGGGCTCAACCGGCGCGTCAAGGACCTCGGCTTCGACACCCGGACGTGGACGGTCCGGGAGTTCGACGTGGTCGACGTGCCGCTGATCCAGACCGATGCCGCCATCAACACCGGCAACTCCGGCGGACCGCTGATCAACCTGAACGGCGAGGTCGTGGGCCTCAACACGCTGATCGTGCGGCGCGACCGGACCGGCGGCGGCCTCGTCGAGGGCCTGGGCTTCGCGGTGCCGAGCAACGTCGTGCGCGCCCTGGCCGCGGAGTGGATCGACGGCATCGGCCGCGCCGACCTCGGGGCGACCTTCGAACCGCTCGACCCCATGACGGCGCGCGAGTCGGGGCTCGCCCGGGCGACCGGCGCCCTCGTCACGGCGGTGGCGCCTGACGGCCCCGCCGCACGTGCCGGCGTCGCGCCGGGCGACATCGTCGTGGCCGTCGACGGCGTGCCGCTCGACCTCGATCGCGCCCTCGAGGATCTCGTGTGGGGTTATCATGAAGGCGCTCGCGCCACGCTGACCGTGGAGCGCTACGGCCGCACGTTGGACTTGGCCGTCACGTTCGGCGGACCCACCACCGCGCCGTCGCCACCCTCAGGAGACACGCCATGACGCGCCGTCGCAAGCTGATCGCCATCGCGTTCCTCGTGATCTTCGTGGTCACCGAGATCGCCGTGCTCTTCACCTCGATGTCGACGGCGCCGTGACCGGAGGTCGGCGCCGGCCGACGTGGCTCTCGGCGGCCGCGTTGTTGCTTGGAACGGTGGCCGTGGCGATGCTTGCATGGCGCCTGCGCGGAGGAGACGGAAGGACCGACCGCGTCGAGCGGGCGGTGTCTGAGGTCGCGTCCGTGAGCCCTCCGCCGCCGGGAACGCAACCGCCGTCCGGGGCCCCCACGCCCACGGCCGCCGACGTGCTGGCACGCCTGCGGACCGAGCCGCCGTCACGCGACCTCAACGACTTGGCCGTGCGGATGGGCCGGGCCACGTCCGGGCGTGTGACCATCGCCACGCCCGGGCCGGTGCGGCAGCCGGCCGTCGGCGACGAGGCGATGTTCTGGCTCCACGACATCAACAGCGAGCAGTACTTCCGCGTGCAGGCCCGCCTGGAGGTCGTGACCCGACACGCCTACCTGTGGGTGCAGTCCGGGCAGGCCGTCGACCGCACGGCGCTCGAGCGGGGCGGCGAGGTGTTCTCGGCCGAGGTCTACCCCCGCGTGCGAAGCGTCTTCGGGAGCGAATGGTCGCCCGGCATCGACGGCGACCCGCGCGTGCACGTGCTGCACCATGAGCCCGTGGCGGGCATCGCCGGCTACTTCTACAGCGCCGACGAGTACCCCGAGGCGGTCGAGCCGCACTCCAACCAGCGCGAGATGTTCTACGTGAACCTGTCGGCCACCACGCCCGGCGCATACGACTACCAGGCGCTGCTGGCACACGAGTATCAGCACATGATCCACTGGCACCAAGACCGCGACGAGTCCGTCTGGGCCAACGAGGGGCTGTCCGAGCTGGCGGCGCGGGTCGCAGGCTACCCGGTGCAGACCGGCACGGCGTTCTTCGATGCGCCCGACACGCCGCTGATGGAGTGGGAGCACGAGGCGGGCGCCAACACCGCCCACTACGCGGCCGCCTACGCGTTCTTCACCTACCTGCGCGAGCGCTTCGGCGACGCCGTGATCCGTGCCTTCGTCGCGGCGCCGGCCAACGGGGCATCCGGCGTCGAGGCGGCCCTGGCCGCGGTGGGCGCGCCGGCGCCGTTCGAGGCCGTGTTCTTGGACTGGGCGGCGGCCAACGCCGTGCCGGCGCGGCGCGGCGCGGGCGTGCCCGAGCGCTACGGCTACGGCGACCTCGACATCGGCCGCGTGCGGCCGGTGCCGCTGGCCGACGTCGGCACGGCCACGGCGGTCGGCCAGTTCGCCACCGACTACCACGACGTGACCCCCCATGTGCGCGACGGCCGGCTCGCGCTGGGATTCACGGGCGACACCACCGTGGGGCTCCTGGGAGCCGGGCCGGGGACGGCGGGGGGCGTGTGGTGGTCCAACCGCGGCGACAACATGGATGCCCGCATCACGCGCACCTTCGACCTGCGCGGGACGTCGGAAGCGCGGTTGACGTGGCGGGCATGGTACGATCTGGAGGAAAACTGGGACTACGCCTACGTCCTGGCCTCCATCGACGGCGGGGGGACATGGACGCGCCTGGCAACGTCGCGCACGACCGACGACAACCCCAACGGCAACAACTTCGGCGCTGGCCTCACCGGCACGAGCATCGGCTGGGTCGACGAGTCGGTCGACCTGGCGCCCTTCGCCGGCCAATCCGTCACGGTCCGCTTCGAAGTGGTCACCGACGACGCCGTCAACCTCTCGGGCCTGGCGATCGACGACGTACGGCTCGACGCCGTGGGGTTCCACGATACGGCCGACGCCGACGCGGGCTGGCACGCCGAAGGCTGGTTGCGGCTCGACCCGACGCTGCCACAGCGCTGGGGCCTGCAGGTGATCGTCGACGGCGCGGGATCGGGTGTGGCCGTGCACCGGCTGGCCGTTGCATCCGACGGTCGCGCCGCCATCGACATACCCCGGATCCCACCCGACGCGACCGTCACGGTGGCGGTCAGCGCCTTGACGCCGGCCACCCGCAGCCCCGCCGGCTACCGGGTGGCGGTGAGGTGACGATCGTGGACGGGCGTCGCGGCGGTGATCGGTTCCCGCAGGTGGCGCTCGCTCCATCCGTCGTCTCGATCGACCGATCCGCCGGCGTAAACCACGCTTCACCTTCATCATCCGATTCACTCCCGAAAGGCAACAGCGACATGCGGCAGTACGCACAACCGCCGGCGATGGCGATCGATCCGGCGAAAACGTATCGGGCCACCATCCACACCAATCGCGGGGACATCGCCCTCGACCTCTTTGCCGACAAGGCGCCCGAGACGGTGAACAACTTCGTCTGCCTGGCCCGCGACGGCTTCTACGACAACGTCAAGTTTCACCGTGTCATCGCCGACTTCATGATTCAGACCGGAGACCCGACCGGCACGGGGCGCGGCGGGCCGGGCTACCAGTTCGCCGACGAGTTCCACGCCGACCTCAAGCACGACGGTCCCGGCGTGCTGAGCATGGCCAATGCCGGCCCGAACACCAACGGCAGCCAGTTCTTCATCACCCACGTCGCCACGCCCTGGCTGGACCGCAAGCACAGTGTCTTCGGTCGGGTGCACGACGGCCAGGACGTCGTCGACGCGGTGCGGCAAGGCGACGTGATCACCGGTATCGACATCGCGGAGGCCTGAGCCACGGGCGCCACTTTCCCGCACAGACGTTCTAGGCTACACTCCCGGGTGCCATGATCCACATCCGGCGGGTGACCGCCCACAACTTCAAGCAGCTCGTCGACGTCGACCTCGCCCTGCCTCCACGGGGCCGATTCCTGGTTCAAGGGCTCAACGAGGCCGGCAAGTCGACCCTGTTCGAGGCCATCTTCTTCGCGTTGTTCGGCCAGCCGCTGGCCACCGAGTCGGCCGGCGGGAAGCTCGACGACGTCATCCGCTATGGGGCCGAAGAGGCCTACGTGGCGCTGGATCTGTGCCTGGCCGACGGGCGGTGGATGCGTGTCACGCGTCGGGTGCGGCGGGGCCGGCCCAACGTATGGGAGCTGGATCTCGGCGCGCCCGACGGCGGCATCGAGGAGATCCGGTCGAACCGCACCGTCAACACGCGCGTCGAGTCCGAGCTTGGCTTCGACGGCGAGGCCCTGCTGAACACGTGCTTCGTCGAGCAGAAGAAGCTCGAGAAGCTCGAAGGCATGACGCTGTCCGGGCGCCAGGAAAGCCTGATGAAGCTGCTCAACCTGGACCGCCTGCTCGAGGTCGGCGAGCGACTGCGCGTCCGGCCCGCCGACCGGCAGCAGCTCGAGCGCCTTCGTGCGCGGGCAGACCTGGCGGCGCTGCAGGCCGAGCGGCCGTCCCTCGAGACACGCTTCGCCGCGGCGCGGCGCGCGCTCGAACAGGCGGCTGTCGCCGACGGCATCGCGCGCCTGCGGTCCGACCTCGACGGCCTGGCGGCGACCCTCGCCGATTTGGCGGCGGCCCGTGTGGTGGAGGCGGACCTGGCGGCGCGTGCGGCGGCGGCGGAGTCGCTGGCCGAGGCGCTCACAGCCTGGAGGCATGGGTGCACCGCGCACGAGCGGGTGCGCGACAGCCTCGCCGTCGGATCTCGAGCGGCAGACGAGCTTGCGGCCGCCCGTGCGGCGCGCGACGTCGAGGCGCCCGCGACGGTGGCTCGCGGCGTGGCGCTGCGGCGGTTGCGCGACGGGACGGCATGGCTGGCCTCGCGCGAGGCCGAGCGCCAGGTCCTTGCCGACGCGATTGCCGCGCGCGACGTCGAGCTGGCCCGCCTGGCGACCGACCGCGAAGCGCTCAACGACACCCGACGGGCATTGGTCGAGGCTCGCGCCGCCGGCCGCGAGGCACGCGACGCCATCCAGGCATTGGAGCACGACTGGCGTGCCTTCGAGGTGCGCGACGCGCTCGTGGGGTGGATCGCCGCCCTGGCGGCGCGGCCGACGCCCGCTGAAGGTGCCGTGGCGCTCGCCGCGGCCCGCCAGGCCCACACGGCGGCGGTGCGCCGTGTGGCGGTCGGGGTGATCGGTGTCGTCGCGGCCAGCGGCGTGGCGGCATGGGCGGGGCTGGCGGGCGCGCCGGCGCCGTGGGTTCGCATCGCGGCCTTGATGGTCGCGGGTGCGGCTTGGTGGGCTTGGTGGCGCGGGTTTCAGCGCATGCAGAGCGCCGCACGCACCGTCGGTCGGCTCGAGGGGGCGGCTGCGCTGGCCGAGCGCGAGGCCGAGGCGCAGGCCCGGCGCGAAGCGGATGCGACGGCGCGGCTGCAGGCCGTCAACGCGGTGCGGCCCGCCGACCGCCAGCGGGCCGAAGCCGCGGTGGCGGAGATCGACGCGCGGCTTGGCGGGCGCGACCGCGCCGCCGTGGATGCCGCGCTCCATGCGGCGCGCGCCCGCCAGGCGCAGGCCACGGCCCAGGCCGAAGCCTTGGGCGCGCGCGAGGCCGAGCTGCGCGATGCGGTGGGCCGGCTCGATGGCGCCGCCATGGGGGCCGAACGCGATGCCTGGGCCGGGCGCATGGCCGGCATCGACCGGGTGCTGGCGGGATGGTGGCCGCGTGCCACGGCGGCCGCCGCCGCCCTGGGCGTGGGAAGCGACATCGCGGGGATCGACGGCGAGATCGGGGCGTTGCGGTCAGCGTTGGCGCAGCTGCGCGAACGGGCTGCGCGCATTCCGGCCCTGGAGGACGAGGTGGCGGCCAGCGAGGCCGCCGCCCAGCGGCATCGGGAGGCGGCGCGGTCGGCGTGGGAAGCGTTGCCATCGGCCATCGCCCGGCCCGGTTGGTCGCCAGAGCTTGGGGAGGCCGACTGGTCCGCGGCGGGCGAGGCACTCCGGGCGACCTATGCGGCAGCGGGCGGCGACGCGGTTCGGCAGAGGTTCGAACAGGCCGCGCGCGATGCGGCGGCGCTGGCCGGGGTGATTGCCGCCGCGCGCCGGGCGCTGTCCGAGGCCGCGGCCGTGTGGCGGGGTCGGCTGCAGGCGCTGGGAGCCCCCGCCGAAGTGCTGGCGGACATCGATGCCCATCTGGCATGGGACGACCCCGCGGCCGCCCAGGCCGCATGGGCTGTCGCCGCGGCGAAGGTGGCGCCGGACCCAACGACCGCGGTCGACGCCCTGCAGGACGAGCACGACCGGCTGCGCGCACGGCTCGACGTCGTCCGGCACGACGTCGAACGACTGGAGCGCACGCTCGGGCTGACGGGCGAGGTGCTGGATGCGGAGGTCGCCGAGCGGGTCTGGCAGGATGCTGCCCGCACGCTGGCGGTGCGCGAGCGCGGTGCGATGATCGTGGAACACGCGAGCCGCAACGTGGTCAAGCGCGTGCTGCCGAGCACGATGGCGCACATGCGGCGCTTGCTGCCCGGCTTGACCCGCGGGCGCTACTTCGATGCCCAGCTCAGCGACGACTACCGGATCGAGGTCTACGATGAGCGGGCGGGCGCCTGGAAGAAGAAGAACATCTTCAGCGGCGGCACGCGCGACCAGCTGTCGCTCGCCCTGAGGCTGTCGTTCGCGTTGGCGACGCTGCCCGAAGAGCGCGGCACGGCGCCGAGCTTCCTGTTTCTCGACGAACCCCTCGGAGCCTTCGACACCGAGCGCGCACGCGCGCTGATCGACCTCATCACCGAAGGCGAGGTCGCCGACAGCTTCGATCAGATCTTCCTCATCAGCCATGTCGCTGTGGAGTCCAGCCTGTTCGACTACCACATCGAGCTGGTCGACGGGCGCGTGGCCGCCAGCGACCTGCCGGCGCACGCGGCCTCCGACTGACGCGGCGCCGGGGTCGCGGGCGCGCAGCCCTACCAGAGCTGGCCGGATCGCGGGACGGCGCGGCGAACGGTGCCCGGCGCGCGGTCCGCCCGCCCGGTCTCGGGGAGGAAAGGCCGTGCGTTGCCGACCCAGAGCTCCGTCGGCGCCTCGTCGCACTCCAACGTCAGCGTGGTCTGATCGCGGTGTGCGATGTACCAGCTGCGGTCGAGCCGTCGATGCGGCGTCGTGATGGTCCAGAGGCCACCGACCTCGCGCAGGAGCTCGCGCACCTGCACCATGGCACGGTGGTCGAACGTGATGGTGATCAGGCCGGCGGCGTCGGTGCGGCGCTGGTGGACACGGTCGCCGCCCGTGGCGTTGACCTCGACGATGTCGAACGGCACGTCGGACAGCATCGGCTCGCCGACGTCGTACCGACCGTCGCGGTCGCGGTCCATGAACTTGTGGATGACCAGGCTGGCATCGCAGTTCCACGGCTCGGGCTCGTCGAAGATGGTCGTCCGCTCCGTCGGCTTGGGCGTACGGGGGGTCGGCACCTCCGGCGTGTCGGTCGGCGGCGGCGGATCGGTCGGCGGTGGCGTGTCCGATGGCGTCGGCGACGGTGTGTCGGTCGGCGTGCTCGAAGGCGTCGACGACGGCGACGGGGTGTCGGTGGGCGTGGGCGTCGGCGTCGGTGACGGTGTCGGTGTGTGGGTCGGCCGAGGCGTGTCCGACGGCGTCGGGGTGGATGACGGCGTGAAGGTTGGCGACGGCGTCGGCGTGTGCGATGGCGTGGGCGTGTTGGACGGCGTCGGGGTGACCGACGGCGTGAAGGTCGGGGTCGGCGTGGGCGTCCGCGACGGCGTCGGGGTGACCGACGGCGTGAAGGTCGGGGTCGGCGTGGGCGTCCGCGACGGCGTCAGGGTGACC
>WBZR01001337.1_pt1 | contig 31285 bp, 22 predicted proteins | sample 5204231 | NCBI WGS metagenome assembly WBZR01 (sample SAMN12412403, study PRJNA552823) | activated sludge metagenome | isolation source: activated sludge from anammox sidestream of wastewater treatment plant... | place: USA: Virginia | collected 2017-08 | reverse complement strand
GGCGCGGCGCCCTCAGCCGCACGGCGGGCGGCGCGGCTGACGCCCCGTCGATCCTCCTCGCCAGCCATCGCGACGAGATCGGCCTCATGGTCACCCTGATCGAGGCCGGCGGCTTCCTCCGGTTCACGACGGTCGGCGGGTGGGATCCACGCGTGATCCTCGCACAGGCCGTGACCGTCCACGGCCGCACGCCGCTGCCCGGCGTCGTCGGCGCGCGGCCGCCGCACGTCGTGCCGCCGGACCAGCGCTCCAAGGTGGTGCCGCTCGACGAGCTGTTCGTCGACGTCGGGCTGCCGGAGGCCGACGTGCGCGCGAGCGTGAGGGTCGGCGACGTCATCACGATGCGCCGCCGCACGACGCGGCTGCACGGCGACCGCTGGACCGGCAAGGCCATGGACAACCGGGCCTCGGTGCTCGCCGTCACGCTCGCGCTCGAAGCGCTGGCGGACCGCCGCCACGCGTGGGACGTCTACGCGGTCGCCACGGTGCAGGAGGAGATCGGGCTGAAGGGCGCCGCGACGGCGGCCTGGGGCGTGGCGCCGACGCTGGCCATCGCCATCGACGTGTCGTTCGCCAAGCAGCCCGGCGCCGGCGACGTGAGCTACAAGCTCGGCGGCGGCCCGCTCCTCGGCTTCGGCCCGAACATCCATCCGCGCCTGTTCGAGGGGCTGCGCACAGCGGCCGAGCAGCTCGAGATGGCGCATCACGTCGAGCCCGTCGCCGGGGCGAGCGGCACCGACGCCTGGGCGATCCAGGTGGCGCAGGCCGGCATCCCCACCGCGCTCGTCGGCATCCCGCTGCGGTACATGCACTCGACGGTCGAGACGGTGGCGCTGCCGGACATCCAGCGCGCCGGCCGCCTCATGGCCCACTACATCGGCGGGCTGACGGCCGAGTCCGCCGACGGCTGGGTGGACGACGTGGCGTGGTGGGACGAGAGCGACTGAGGGGGCACCGGATGGACGTGAACCTGCTGCGGCGCCTCAGCGAGGCGCCGGGCGTGTCCGGCAACGAGGGCGCCGTCCGGCGGATCGTCGCCGAGGCGCTGCGCGATCATGCCGACCGGCTGTGGGCCGACACGATCGGCAACGTGTTCGCGCTGCGGCGCGGAGCCGCGCCACCGGAAGGCGGCGTCTCGGATCCCGGCGCCGGCTTTCGCGTGATGGTCGCGGCGCACATGGACGAGGTCGGCCTCATGGTCACCGACATCGGCGACGACGGGTCGCTGTCGTTCGAGGCCGTCGGCGGCATCGACGCGCGGGTGCTGGTCAGCCAGCCGGTCCGCGTCGGCGGCTCGGGCGTGCCGGGCGTGATCGGCGTCAAGCCGGTGCACCTGACCGCCGGCGGCGAGCGCGAGCAGGCCGTGGCGATCGGGAGCCTGCGCATCGACATCGGCGCCGACGGGAGGGACGCGGCGGCCCGGCGGGTCAAGCGCGGCGACTACGCCGTGTTCGCGACCGAGATGCTCGACCTCGGCCCGACGCTCCTCGGCAAGGCCTTCGACGACCGCGGCGGCTGCGCGATGCTGCTCGACCTCCTCGCCGACCGCTACCCGTTCGACGTGTGCGGCGTGTTCACCGTCCAGGAGGAGGTCGGCCTGCGCGGCGCGCGGGTGGCAGCCCACGCCCTGGCCCCGCAGGCCGCGTTCGTGCTCGAGTGCGGCATCACCGACGACACGCCCAAGAAGCGCGACGACACGCCCGTCACGCGGCTCGGGCACGGCCCGGCCATCACCGTCATGGACAGCACGATGATCGCCGACCCTCGCCTGGTGCGGCACCTCGTCGCCACCGCCGAGGCCGAGGGCATCCCGTATCAGCTCCGGGCTCCCAAGGGCGGCGGAACCGACGGCGGACGGATCCACCTGGCGCGCGAGGGCGTGCCGACCGCGGTCGTGTCGATCCCCTGCCGGTACCTGCACACGCCGGCCAGCCTGATCAGCAAGTCGGACTTCGAAAACGCCGTGCGGCTGGTCCGCGCGGCGCTGCACCGGTTGACGCCGGAGGTCGTCGCGCGATGAAGGACCTGATTCAGACCCTGGCCGAAGCATGGGGCCCGAGCGGGCACGAGGCGGCCGTCCGCGAGGTCGTCCTGCGCCTGCTCGAAGGCCACGTCGACGACACGCGCGTCGACGCGCTGGGCAACCTCGTCGTCCGCAAGGCGGCCGCGGGGGGCGCCGCGGCCGCCCCCAAGGTCATGCTGGCCGCGCACATGGACGAGATCGGCGTGATCGTCACGCACGTCGACGCCGAGGGCTTCCTGCGCTTCGCGCCGGTGGGCGGCATCCTGACCGGCAACCTGATCGGCACGCGCGTGGCGTTCGAGGACGGCACCGTCGGCGTGATCGGCAGCGAGAAGCGCGACGACGCCTCCAAGGCGCCGAAGCTCGACGAGCTGTTCATCGACGTCGGCGCGCGCGAGCGGGCCGGCGTGCGGCAGAAGGTCGGCGACGCCGCGGCGTTCCGGCACGGCGTGGACTGGTCCAACGGGCGACCGATCACGCCCAACCACGACGACCGCATCGGGTGTGCCGTGCTGGTCGAGACGCTGCGCCGCCTGGCGCCGGGGCCCAACGAGGTGTTCGGCGTGTTCACCGTCCAGGAGGAGATCGGCGTGCGCGGCGCCGCCCCCAGCGCGTTCGGGGTGGCGCCCGACATGGCCGTCGCGCTCGACGTCACGGGCACCGGCGACACGCCCGAGGCACGGCCGATGGCCGTGCGGCTCGGCCACGGCCCGGCCATCAAGGTCAAGGACGGCGGCATGATCGCCCACCGCGGCGTCCGCGCCCTTCTCGAGCGGCGCGCCGAGCAGGCGGGCATCGCGGTGCAGCTCGAGGTCCTGACCGGCGGCACGACCGACGCCATGGCGATCCAGACCAGCCGCGCCGGCGTGCCGACCGGCGCGCTGTCGATCCCGTCGCGCTATGTCCACACGCCGAGCCAGATCGTCGACCTCGGCGACGTCGAAGGCGCGGTGCGCCTGTTGGTCGCCGTGCTGGCCCAACCGTTGGAGGGCGTCGTCGACGGCCGCTGACCGTCGCCCGCCGTCGGCTTGGTCCGGGCGGCCATCCGCCCCGTCGATGCCCGCCGCCGAGCGCAGAGAGAGCGCCGCGTGCCCGGCGCGGCGGCACCGCGCGGGGGCTCCGCCCGTTCTTGCGGCGCCGGCTGGCGACCGCGTATAATCGGACCTCTGCCGCGCGCGCGCAACCGCCCGGCGGCCGATCGGCACCGCCCAGCCGTGCCGCCCTCGCCATCCAAGGAGCAACCATGGCCCGCAAGCCCCAGCCCCGCCGCCGCCCGCCGTCGCCGCCGCCCACGCATCCGGTGGCCGGCGTCCCCCGCAGCCGGCCGCCTGCCGCGACGGCCGTGCGGACGACCGCGGCTTCGGCGACGATGACCGCCGCGCCCGAAAACCTCGACGAGTCCTACGCCCACGTCCGCCGCGACCTCATGCGGACGACCATCCTGATGGTGCTCCTGCTGGCCGGCATCTACGCGTCGCAGTTCGTCTTCTAGGGCCGCGGCCTCGGCCGCCACCGGGCCGGGCATCGCCCGGCAGCGCGGTGCCGGCGTCACACCACCGTCGGTTCGATCGCCCCGATCTCGGTCGGCGACGCCGGCTCGGGTTCCGGCACGGTCACGAGGCCGCTCGCGGCCAGCCCGAGGCCGGTGGCGAGGTGTGCCGCCAGACAGACCAGCGTGTTCCCGGTGAGCACGAACAGGAGGGCGCTCAGCACCGCGAGGCTCGCGGTCCGCGCGCGTACGGCGAGCGCCTCTTCGTCGTGGACCGCGGCCCGGGCGGCCGGGTTCATCCACGCCTCGATCCCCAAGAGGCCCAGGCCGAGGAAGACCCCGGCCGTGCGGTGCCCGCCCAATCCGAGCGACAGGGCGCCCGCCCGGAAGAACGCCCAGTGGGCCTCGTGCAGGAGCGCCGCGAGGGCCACGTGCCCCACCAGCGCCGGACCCGGCGCGCGAACCGTCATCGCGCGCGCGCCGCCGGTGGCGACGGCATGCCACCAGCGCCCGCCGGCCACGATCCCCCACGTCGCGACCGCCCCCGAGGCGAGCATGGCGGCCGTGGCCCATGGCCCCGGGGCGCCGGTGGCAGCCATCGGCGCGGCGTCGGGCATCGGCAGCCCCAGGTTGGCCGCATGCAGCCCGGGAACGCGCCAAAGAACGGCGGCCACGGGGATGCCGAGCATGTAGAGGCCATAGGCCGTGGCTTCGGCGTGCCGGGCGTTCGCCCACGACGGCCACCACCACGGGACGCGCGCCGCGTGCCGTGCCGCCCACATCAGGTTGGTGGCCAGGGCGTAGAGCAGCATCGCGACCACGATCCAGGCCAGCACGTGGCCGCCGAGCGGTTCCGGGATCATGTCAACATCATATCACAGCCGCGCGCGCGCGTGGGTGCGCCGCACAGGGTTCGGCGGGGCCTTGCGCGATTATGCAAAGTCGTATAGACTAGGCATGCGAACGGGACGCAGGGCCCGACACGCAGCGGGCATCGGTTGCCCGAGAAGGAGCCGCCGTGCAGGAACAGATCGAGGCCTTCCTCCAGCACATCGAGGTCCAGCGGGGCTACAGCGCCCACACCTTGACGGCGTACCGCAACGACCTCAACCAGCTCGTCGCGTTCGTCGCACGCGGGCGCGACGGCCTGATCTGGCCGGCGATCACCGCGACGGACGTCGCGGCGTACGTGGTCCACCTGCGCGACCGCGGCTACCTGCAAGCCACGATCGCACGCAAGGTCGCGGCCACCAAGAGCTTCTTCCACTACCTGGTCACGGCGGGCAGCATCGCCAACGACCCGACGGCCTCGCTGGAAGCGCCGCACGTCGAGCGCCGTGCGCCGCACACGCTCGGCGACGAGGACGTCGATCGGCTGCTCGCCGAGCCGCTGCGCGGCTCCGGACCCAAAGCCCTGCGCGATGCCGCGATGATCGAGGTCCTCTACGCCACCGGGATGCGCGTCAGCGAGCTGGTGGCCCTGAACACCGGCGACGTCAACCTGGCCTCCGGCACGGTTCGGTGCTTCGGCAAGGCTCAGAAGGAGCGGGTGATCCCGATGCCGATCCGCGCCGTCCATGCGTTGCGCGACTACCTCGACGAGGGCCGGGTGGCATACCTCAAGAACCGCGACGAGCGCGCGCTCTTCCTCAACCCCCGCGGCGCGCGGCTCACCCGCCAAGGCCTGTGGCTGATCATCAAGGAGTACGTCGAGAGCGCTGGCATCCGGGTGCCGGTCACGCCGCACACGCTCCGGCACAGCTTCGCCGCGCACCTGCTCCACGACGGGGCTGCGCTGCGCGAGGTCCAGCGACTCCTGGGCCACGCCAACCTGTCGACGACGCAGATGTATTCCGGCCTGGCATCCGCCAGGCCGGCGACCGGAGAACAATCGAGGGAGCCATGAGCGACGGCTATCTGAACGATCTGTTGGCGACGGGCGAGTCGGTGCAGCTCAAGGCGCGACAGCACTGGATCACCCTCGCGCAGTCGGTGGCGGTCAATGGGGTGGGGGCGCTCTTGGCGGTCGCCGTGGCCGTCTGGGCGCGCGGCGACGGCGCCGCGACGGTCGGGGCGGCGCGCCCGGCCGTGGTGGCGCTGGCGGCCGTCGCCGCGCTCTGGGCGCTTGCCAGCCTCGCCGTCGCCGTCGCGCGCTGGTGGAACAAGCTGTACATCGTGACCACGCGGCGCGTGATCGAGGTCAACGGCCTCGTGGCCAAGACCGTCACCGACTCCAACCTCGACAAGGTCAACGACGTCGTCCTGCGGCAGTCCGCCGCCGGCCGCCTGCTCGATTACGGCGACATCGAGATCATCACCGGCAGCGACATCGGCCTCAACCGCTTCGAGTGGATCGCCGACCCCCTCGGCTTCAAGCGGGTGATGCTCGACAACAAGGAAGATTTCGACGCCATCGCGCGCGCCGTCCCGTCCGGCGCGCCGACGGTCGACATCCCGGCCGCCATCGAGCGCCTGGGCGAGCTGCGCGAGCGGGGGCTCGTCAGCCCCGAGGAGTTCGAGCGCAAGAAGGCCGAGCTCCTCGGGCGGTTGTGACGGTGGCCCACGCCGGCCCGGCCGCCGCCGCCGCCGCCGTTGCGGCCCGCTGGCCTGGCCGGCCGGCCGTCGGCATCGTGGCCGGGTCCGGCCTCTCGGGCATGGCCGACCGGGTGTCTGGCGCCCTGCGGCTGCCGTACGCCGACATCCCGGGCTGGCCGGTCTCGACGGTCGACGGCCATGCCGGCCAGCTCGTGCTCGGCTGGCTCGCCGGCCGCCCGGTGGCGATCGCCGCTGGGCGGGCGCACCTCTACGAGGGCTACTCGCCGGCCGCCGTCACGTTCAACGTCCGGGTGCTGCACGCGCTCGGGGCGAAGACGCTCATCGTCACCAACGCGGCCGGCGGCATCCACCCGGACTATCGCCCGGGCGACGTGATGGTGATCGAGGACCACCTCTTCCTGCCCGGCATGGCGGGGCTGCACCCTTTGGCCGGCCCGAACGATGCCGCCATCGGCCCGCGGTTCCCCGGCATGACCGGCGCCTACCACCCCGACCTCGCGGCGACCGCGCGCCGGCTGGCGCTCGAGCACGGCCTGCGCGCGCATGGCGGAGTGTACGCGATGGTGGCCGGGCCGCGCTTCGAGACGCCGGCCGAGCTGCGCTTCCTGCGCGCGGCGGGCGCCGATGCCGTGGGGATGAGCACGGCGCCCGAGGTGGTGGTGGCACGCCACGCCGGGATGACGGTCCTCGGGCTGTCGCTGATCACCAACACCGTGGCGCTGGCGCAACCGACGGCCGCCGCCGACGTGCCCAAGGGCGACCTCCACGCCGAAGTGACGGCCGTCGGGGCGGCGGCCGCGGCGCGGCTGGCCGGGCTCATCGAGGCGGTGGTCGGCACCCTGCCGCAGGACGGCGGCGCGCCGACGGCGCCCGCCGACTGACACCGGTCACCGCCCGTTGCCCGTCTACGGGTCGACCGTCCACCCCGTCGGCCCCGAGCGCCCGACGTTGCCCGAGACGAGCTGCGCGTCGGCCGCGTTGATGCACCCGTTGCCGTCGAGGTCGACGAACGCCTGATAGCTCGGGTTGCCCACGCAGCGGCCGGCGGCGGCATAGACGAGCAACAGGTCGAACAGGTCGACGGCGCCGTTGGACAGGACGTCGCCCGTCGCCAGCCGCGTCGCACCGACGTCCTTGACCTGGGCGGCGGCGACGTCGAACGTGCCGCGGCTGCCGAGCGCGCCCGCGCGCCGCGCCTCGACCACGTGCTTGCCCGCCGTGACGCCCAGCACGATGAACCGGCCGTTGTCGCCGGTCGTCGCGCGCGCCACGTCGTCGACCCAGACCGTGCTGCCGGTCCAATCGGCGCGGCCCTGCACCTCGACACGGCCGACGAGGATGCTGTTGGCGGGCGCCGACCCGGCGGTGGCGGACGGCAGCGGGTTGGGCGCGGTCGCGCTCGGCACGGGGGTCCGCGTGGCGGTGGCCGACGCCGGCGGACGGGTGGCGGTGCGCGTCGCCGTGGCGGTGGCCAGCGGGGCGGCGGTGCGCGTCGCCGTGCGCGCGACCGTGGCGGACGGCGGCGGGCTGGGGGTCCGGCTCGGCGTCGCGGACGCGGGCCGGGTCGGGGTGCGGCTCGGCGTCGCGGACGCGGGTCGGGTCGGGGTGCGCGTCGCCGTGGCCGCGGGCGTCGGCGGCGTGGCGCCGAGCGGAACGGTGGGGCTGGTGCTGGTGGCGACGGTGGCCGCCCACCAGTGCATGCGGGTCGTGTCGCCCTTGACGTAGCCGACCCCGATGTCGCGGTAGGTCGTGCTCATCAGGATGTTCCAGTGCGACGGGGACTGCTTGAAGCCGTCGCAGTGGTTGCTCCCGTCACACGCCGTGCTGCAGAACTGGTCGCACGGCCGGCCGCGGATCACCTCTTCGGGCGTCGGCTGGCCTTGGGCGAGGGTCTCGCCGAGGGCGACGAAGGGGTAGCCGGCCGCCTGGGCGCGCTGGCCGGGCGTCGAACCTCCGCTGCCCGCGTGCGAGAACACGCCGGTGGCCGACATCCACAGCGCGTGGCCCTCGGTGGACTGCCACAGCCGGGCGTCGGGGCTCAAGGGCGCCCGGCCGAGCGCGCCGCGCTCGGCATTGACCAACGTGACGACCTCGAGCTCGAACGGGTGGATCTCGGCCGCGTCGAGGTCGGCGGACGCGGGGCGCCCGAGGCCCGGACCGGCCAGGGCGGCCACCAAGGCCGTCAGCGCAAGGCGCCGGCCGCGGCCGGAGAGCGCAAATCGAACGCACGACCGCAAAGCGCGGGCTGATCGCGACATGAGAAGGCCTCCTGTGGGGTGGGGGCGAGATGGCGGGCGCGGCGGCGATCTGGGCAGGAACGGCCGACGGCACCGGGGCGGCGGATGGTGCGCCCCCAACTATAACCGGTCGTGCGGCAGCGGTAAAGACCCGTGCATGACGGGGGGCCGGCGCGGAGCCCACGCTCGGGGGACGGCCGGCCGATTCCGGCGGCGTCGGTCAAGCGGGGCCGCGGCGTCGGCCGGCCCGCGGGCCGGCCGGCGCCGCGGCCGGGTTCAATGCACGAAGAACACCGTGGCGAGGGCCGCCAGACACCCGGCCGGCTGCGGCACCGGCACCGGGGCCGGGGCGGGCTCGGCGGCGTCCGGCGGCGGCTCGGTCAAGGGCGCGCCTTGCGAGCCCGTGAACGCCGTGTACGCATCCCCCCGCCCCGTCCCTTGGGCGAGGGCGTCGAACCCCGGCAGCCCGTGGGCGCCGCGCGTCAGGCGCAGCTTGATGTCCGCGGGGGTCAGGCGCGGGTTGGACTGCAGCAGGAGCGCGGCCGCGCCGGCGGCCATCGGCGTGGCCTGGCTGGTGCCGCTCAAGCTGGCGTAGCGCGCGTTGACCGCCTCGCCGAGATCGGTGCCGGCCGCACGGGGGGCCACGATGCCGACACCCGGGAAGCACACGTCGGGCTTGGCACGCCCGTCGGCCGTCGGGCCGCGGGACGAGAAGAACGCGACCCGGTCGACCGACGATGACGGGTCGCCGTCGGTGGCGCCGACGGTGATCGCCTTCTCGGCCGCGCTCGGCGCGCCGATGGTGTGCCCGTTGGGGCCCGTGTTGCCGGCGGCCACGCACACGACCACGCCGTGGTCGACGGCCGCGTTGCACAGCGTCGAGAGCGCGTCGGTGCCGTCGGATGGGAAGGGGGGGCCCCCGAGGCTGATGTTGATGATCTGTGCGCCCTGCTGCACGGCCCACTCCAGCCCTGCCATGACGATGCTGGTCTGACCGTTGCCGGTCGCGTCGAGCACGCGGGCGATGACGAGGTCGGCATCGGGCGCGACGCCGCGCCAGCGGCCGTCGCTGGCGCCGCCGCTGCCGGCGATGATGCCGGCCACATGCGTGCCGTGGCCGTTGGGGTCGCGGGCGGGTCCGCTCGCGGCCGGGTCCACGAAGTCGCGGTAGGCGGCGATGCGCCCGGAGAAGTCGGGATGCGCGGGATCGATGCCGGTGTCGAGCACCGCCACGCGCACGCCTTGCCCGGTGAAGCCCGACTCCCACACCCGCGGCGCGTGCACCAGCGGCACGGCGTCGTCCAGCCAGGCGTGCACCGGCAGGTCCGGCCAGATCATGTCGACCGTGGGGTCCTGTGTGAGCTGCGCGATCACCTCCGGCGTGGCCATCACCGCCCGGGCGTTGACGAGACCGTACTGCTGGCAGGCATCGACCGTGGCGAGGATTGCCATCTCGCCGCGCGCCACCGGGCCAGGCCGGGTCTTGACGATGATCGGCAGCGCGCCGACGACGCCCATCGACTTCGCGGACACCGTGGCGGCCAGCGCGCCGTGCAGCTTGGCGGCGTTCATGACTACCAGTGGGTCACGGTGCGCACGGGCTCGATGGACTTGACGGTGGGCATGTCCGCGAGCCGCCGCAGGTCGGCGACGCTGCCGCTGACGCACACGCTGCCGATGAGGCTGTAGGTGTGCTCGACGTGCACCTCGGGCGGCAGGTGCGCCAGGAGGTCGTCGAGCCCGTCCTGCGCGAACACGATGGCTTGCATGCGGCTCTCGGGATCGGCGTCCATCGCGCTGGCCAGATCCGGGTTCATCCGCGGGCGGGGGGCGGCCTGCCGCACGGCGTCGTCGACCGTGGGGCCTCGGCGTGCGCGGCGCGCGGCGCCGGCCTTCGGCAACTCGCTTGTCATGGTCTCGGCACCTCCCGGGCCGCTCTGCTACGCTCGCCGCAGCACGCTGACGCTCTCGACGTGGTACGTCTGCGGGAACATGTCTACGGGCTGGCAGCCGACCAGCGACCAGCCTCCCGACACCAGCTGCCGCACGTCGCGCGCCAGCGTCGACGGCTCGCAGCTGACATAAATGATTGTATCCGGCGGGTGCTGCTTGAGCAACCGCACGACGTCGGCCGACAGGCCGGCGCGCGGCGGGTCGGCCACGACCACGTCGGCGCCGAGCGCGAGGTGCGCCAGGCCCTCGGCGGCGTCGGCCTCGAGGAGCGTCACGTGGTCGAGCCCGGCGGCGTTGTCGACCGCGGCCGCCACGCTCGCGGGGTTGTCCTCGACCGCGAACACCTCGCGGAAGCGCTCGGCCAGGCGCACGGCGAACAGGCCGACCCCGCTGTACAGGTCGATCAGCGTGCCGCCGTGCGCCGGGCAGGCCTGCCGGACCTGCTCGACGAGGACGGCGGCCATGGCGGTGTTGACCTGGAAGAACGCCGTCGGAGGGATGACGAAGATGTGGTCCTCGACGGCCTCGACGAGGAACGGCCGGCCCGCGGCGACGTCGACCCGCCCGTCGGGTCGGGCCAGGACCACCGACGCGTCGATCTCGACCTCGATCCAGTCGACGGCGTCCTCCGGCGCGTGGAACACGATCATCCGGTCGCCGGTGGCCAGCCCGGCCCGCAGCGTGACCTCCGTGCCGGGCGGCAGATCGGCGTCGAGGGCGGCCCGCAAGGCGTCGACGGCCGGGTGGGCGATGGGGCACGCGTCGATCGCGACGACGGTGTGGTCGTCGGCGGCCACGAAGCCCAGCCCCGTCGGCCCGCTCCGCACGCGGATCTGGTTGCGGTAGCGCCACGGGTCGGGCATGCCCAGCGTGGGCCGCACGGGCGGGTCGGCGATGCCGCCGATGCGGCGCAGCGTGTCGCGCAGGACGTCGGCCTTGAACCGCAGCTGGGCGTCGTAGCGCACGTGCTGCCATTGGCAGCCGCCGCACGCGCCGGCGGGCGACCGCCCGCGCGCGGGCCAGGCGCCGAAATGGGGGCACGGCGCGGCGCCGGCAAGCCGGTCGGGCGAGGGCGGGTCGGGCAGCGCGCTCAAGATCCCGTGGGCGAAGCGCTCGTGGACGTCGGTCAGGGCGACGGCGGCCGACTCGCCCGGGAGCCCGCCGCCGACGAACACGACGCGGCCGTCGGCGGCGCGGCCGAACGCCGCGCCGCCGTGGGCCATCCCTTCGAGGTCGACCTCGACGACGCTGTCGCCGCCGCCTGCCGTCACGGGCAGCCCACGTGCCACTCGACCGTGTTCCAGAGCGGGTGGTACGGGATGTTGCGGTTCATGATCGACAGGCACTCGCGCGGGGGATTGGCCGGGCTGGGCGGCTTGTTCGGGTCGAGCAGGTAGCGCCAGCCGTGGTAGCGGTCGGGCCGGGCGAGCGCGTCGGCGATCACCGCCTCGGGCACGCCGCGCAGCGCGTCGCGGCACACGCAGCCGCCGGGCTGCGGGACGGGAACCTCCTCGGTCACCTTGACGGTCGGAACCGGGAACGTCTTCTGGCCGCGGTTGCCGAACCCGTCCTCGAACACGAGGTCGGCGCGGACGTTGGTCGGCCAGGTGCCGGCCTGCCGCGGCCGGAGCTGATAGGTCAGGGTGTAGCCCGGCGCCTTGGCGTTGTCGATCCGCCACGTGAGGGTGCGTCCGTCGGGGCTGACGGTCGGCGCGACAGGCGCGGCCGAGCCGGCGACGTAGTCCATGTTGGCCGGGACGACGTCGGTGAGGACGGTGGTCTTGTACAGCACCTGGGCCTGGATGCGGCCCGCGATCTGGAGGTAGATGCCCTCGAGCTCGGCCGTGGTCGGGCTGTGGAAGAAGTGCGCGGCGCCGGTGGCCATGCGGCGCAGCACGGCGGTGTCGGCGTCGTTGCCGAGCGCGATGCTGTAGACGTCGATGCCGGCTGTGCGCACGGCGGCGATGACGGCGTCGAGGTCGCCGATCGGCGGGTTGTTGACGCGGTGGCGGCCGTCGGTGAGGAAGATGATCACCTTGTTGGCGCCGGGGCGCACGTTGGCCCCCGACAGCGCCCGCCGTGACACGTCGAGCCCGTCGACGATGTTGGTGCCGCGCTCGAGGCCGAGGCCGTTGATGGCGGCGACGAGGGCGGCCTTGTCGGTGGTGAGGTCTTGGATGCGCGTGGCGACGCCGGTCACCGACACCAGGCCGATGCGCACCAGGGCCGGGTCCATATGGTTGACGAACGCCACCGCGGCGCTCTGGGCCGCCTGGAGCTTGTTGTCGGTGCCCATGGAGCTGGAGTGGTCGATGGCCAGGATGACGTCGGCGGGCTGGTCCTTCGAGGGGCAGGTGCCGTCGACCTTGAGCGTCACGGTGACGACCTGGCCGAGCTTGACCTCGCGCGGGGCGGCGGTCTTGTCGAGGTTCGCGGTGCACGCGGGTACCTGGTCGACCGGCGCGGCCGGCGCGCGCCCGGGGCCGGCGACGGGCGCCGGCGCCGGCCGCGCGGACATGGCGGCGCCCCGCTCCGCGGTGACGGGGCCGAGCAGCGTCACGCCGAGGCCGATGGCGGCCGCGGCAAAGGTCGCGAGGCGGGCGGTGGGTGGCATGGGTGGGCTTCCCTTCTGTGGTTCAAAGGTCCTGGGTGGCGGGGCGGCGCGGTCCGTCAAGTATAACCCCGTCGGTCGAACGGGCGTTAGACGGCCGCAGGCCCGCCGGGCGACGGCCGACACGCGCCACCGCGGCCGGGGCGAACATGGTCATGCCGTCTATGACGGACACGGAGCGGGGGGCGGTACGGGGCGCCGCCGGTTCCGGAGGCGCCGTGCGGCGGAGCGGTCCGCCGAGGTCGCCGGCTGCCCGCGCCGGGCGCTTGACCCGGTCCCGCGCCAACCGTATGCTCCCGGGCCCCAGGGCCGCCAACCGCAGGTGGCCATGGCGGCGTCGTAAGGGGAGGAGGGATCGACATGGATGACGCGAGCATCGCGGCGGCCGCCGCCGTCTACGCCATCGACCACGTGCAGCTCGCCATGCCGCCGGGCGGCGAGGCGGCGGCGCGGGCGTTCTACGCGGGGGTGCTCGGCTTCACCGAGGTCCCCAAGCCGGCGCACCTCGCGGCCCGCGGCGGCGTGTGGTTCGTCTCCGGCGCCGCCCACGTCCACCTCGGCGTGGCGTCCGACTTCACGCCGGCGCGCAAGGCGCACCCGGCCCTGTTGACGGGCGACCTCGACGGCCTGGCCGCGCGTTGTGCCGCGGCCGGCCACCCCGCCGTGCCGGACCAGCCGCTCGACGGCCATCGCCGGCGCTACGTCGCCGACCCGTTCGGCAATCGGATCGAGCTGATGGAGAAGGTCGGCTCGACACATCCCCAGGAGATCCCATGACGCGCCTCACGCTCCGCCCGGCGGCCGTCGCCGCGCTCTGCGGCCTGTTGGCCACGACGGTCGCCCGCGGCCCGGCGGCCCCCGTGCTCGCCGTCCCGCCCGAACCCGGCGCCGCCGCGCCGCACATCGTGCAGCTCGCCGGCGCGCCGCTCGCCGCCTATCGCGGCGGACTGGCCGGCCTGGCGCCCACGAGCCCGGTCGCCACGGGTGCGGCACGGCTGGACGCCTCCAGCCCCGCCAGCGCGCGCTACCTCGAGCACCTCGACGGCGCCCAGCGGCGGGCCGTCGCCGCCGTCGAGGCGGCGCTCGGTCGGCCGGTCGTGGTGACCGACCGCTACCGGGTGGTCCTCAACGCCCTGGCCGTGCGCCTGACGCCGGCCGAAGCCCGGCAGGTCGCGCGGCTGCCGGGGATCGTCGACGTCCACCCCGAAGCCGTCGACCGCGTCGCGACCGACGCCGGCCCGGCGTGGAGCGGCGCGCAAGGGGTGTGGGACGGGACCGCCCTCGGCCGGCCCGAGGGCACGTTCGGCGAGGGCGTGATCATCGGCGTCATCGACACCGGCATCAACGCCGACCACCCGTCCTTCGCCGCCGTCGACGCCCACGGCTACGAGCACCTCAACCCGCGGGGCCCGGGCCGCTACCTGGGCTGGTGCGACCCGGCCAGCAGCCAGTACCGCCCCGATCTGCGCTGCAACGACAAGCTGATCGGGCTGTGGAGCCACTTCGCCAGCGGCAACAACCCCGAGGACGACAACGGCCACGGCAGCCACACCGCCAGCACCGCCGGCGGCAACCGGTTGCCGGCGGCCGTCCTCGTCGGCCCGACGATCAGCATCACGCGCGCGATCTCGGGCGTCGCGCCGCACGCCAACATCGCGGCGTACGACGCGTGCACGGGCCAGGGCGGCTGCCCGGAGTCGTCGACGGTGGCGGCCATCGAACAGGCGGTGATCGACGGCGTCGACGTGATCAACTACTCGATCCAGGTCGGCCAGGACTCGCCGTGGCTCAACTCGCGGTCGCAGGCGTTCCTGGCGGCGCGCGAGGCCGGCGTGTTCGTGTCCGTCGCGGCCGGCAATGCCGGCCCCGGCCCGTCGACCAACTTCGCCAACGCCCCGTGGGTGCTCACCGTCGGCAACAGCACCCACGACCGCGCCATGCGCAACGCGCTCGTGCGCATGGACGGCGGGGACAGCCCGCCGCCGGCCGACATCGCCGGCAAGGGCTTGACCGCGGGCCTGCACGGCCCGCACCCGATCGTCTACGCCAAGGGCGTCACCAACGTCGACGGCGAGGCCGACGACGGGCGGTGCCTCAAGGCGTTCCCGCCGGGCACGTTCGACAGCGCGATCGTGCTGTGCGACCGCGGCCAGAACGCGCGCGTGGCCAAGGGCCAGAACGTGCTCGCGGGCGGCGCGGCGGGCTACGTCCTGGCCAACACGGCGGCCGAGGGCGGCTCGCTCGTCGGCGACGGCCACTTCCTGCCGGCGGTCCACATCGGCTTCGCCGACGGCGAGCGGCTCAAGGCGTGGCTGGCCACCGGCGACGAGCACGTCGGCGAGATCTCCGGGCTCGTGATCGACACCGCGCCCGGCAACGGCGACGTCATGAACGCCGGCAGCTCGCGCGGCCCGACGGCGTCGACGCAGTGCTGCCGCCGGCCGGGCCTGGCGATCTTCGACGCGGCGCTGCTCGACGTGCTCAAGCCCGACGTCACGGCGCCGGGGACCGACGTCTTCGCGGCCGTCGCGTCGACCGAAGGCTCGCGGCCGCCGGAGTTCGACCTCTACAGCGGCACGTCGATGGCCAGCCCGCACGCCGCCGGCGCGGCGGCGCTCGTCCGCGCGGTGCATCGCGACTGGTCGCCGGCGGCGATCCACGCGGCGCTGGTGACCACGGCGCGCCGCGGCGTGCGGCTGCAGGACGGGGCGACGCCGGCCGGGCCGCTGGCCGCCGGCGCCGGGCACATCCAGGCCGATGCCGCCGTCCGGGCGGGGCTGGTGCTCGAGGAGTCGCCCGAGGGCTTCTGGGCCGCGGACCCGAGCCGCGGCGGCGACCCGATGGCGCTCAACCTGGCCACGCTGCACGACACCCGCTGCGCCGGCCGCTGCGCGTGGGCGCGCACGTTGACGAGCACGTCGGATGCGCCGGTGACGTGGACGGCGGCGGGCGAGAGCCCGGACGGCGTGGCGGTCACGGTCGAGCCGGCCGTGTTCACGCTCGCGCCCCACGGCCGCCAGACGGTGCGGATCACGGCCGACGTCGCGGACCTGCCGGTCGGCCAGTTCGCGGCGGCCACGGTCACGCTGGCGCCGTCGGACGACGCCGCCGCGCCGGCGCACCTGCCGCTGTCGGTCCGCCCGGTGGCCGCCCGGCTCCCCTCGCCGGTCGTGATCGAGACCGACCAGCCGGTGGGCAGCCGTTCGGTCGACGGCCTGCGGACCCGCGCGGCGGCGGCGCTCTCGGCCACGGTCGCTGGCCTCGTGGCGGCCACGGTCGACGCGCGGGCCACGGCGCAGGACCCGACGCCCAACGACCCGTACGACACGCCGGCGGGCACGCTGGTGGTCGACCTGACCGTGCCCGCCGGCGCGCGGCGGCTGGTGGCGGAGGTGCTCGGCGCCCCGTCGCGCGACGTCGACCTGTTCGTGGGCCGCGACGACGACGGCGACGGCAAGGCCAGGGCCGAGGAGCTGCGCTGCAGGAGCGGCGGGCCGGCGGTGCGGGAGTACTGCGACCTGCGCGACCCGCAGCCCGGCCGGTGGTGGGTGGTGGCGCAGAACTTCCAGGGGTCGGGCGCGGCGTCCGACACGATCGAGCTGGCCACGGCCGTCGTGCCCGCAGGCGACGCCGGCAACCTGACGGCCGCGGTGCCCGAGGCGGCCGAGCCGGGCGCGCCGTTCGCGGCGGCGCTGGGGTGGCGCCTGGCGTCGATCGGCCCCGGCGACCGGTGGTACGGCGCGGTGGTGCTCTCGGACGGCGCGGGCGACCTGGGCGTGGTGTCGGTCGATGTCGTCGGCGTCGACGCGGCCGTGCCGACGGCCACGCCGCCGCCGACCGCGGCGCGCCCCACCCTGGCCGCGACGCGGCCGGCGCCCAGCCCGACGGCCACGCCCGTGCCGCCGACGCCGACGCCGGACGTCCCGACGCCAGCGCCATCCCGAACGCCGGGCCCGACGGCGACGCGGGCGACGGGCGGCCCGGGGGTGTACCTGCCGGTGGCGCACAAGCCGTAGCCGGCCGGGGCGGTCGGGCGCCGGTCCGGCTCGCGCCGGTGACGGGTGTGGGGGGGCGTCGGCGCCTGTCGCCCGCGCGACCCACCGCCGATCGACGCGCGCCGGGCCTGCGGGCTGGAAGCCCGCGCTCCCAGGAACGGCGGCCGATCGACGCGCGCCGGGGCGGGCCACTGGCCCGCCCCGGACGACGCTTCATCGCTGTCGGTTCAACGCGCGTTCAACGCTTCGCGGGCGGCGGCGAGTCCGCCGCACCGGTCACGGGCAAGTGGTCTCGATCTCCAGGCCGGCGTAGATGCGCGCCAGGTCCTCGGCACCCGGGGCCTTGAAGTAGCGCGCCGGGTCGCCGGCCACGCGGGCGAGGAGGCCGTCGTCGACCAGCGTCCCGAGCCCGATGGCGTACACGACGACGCCGGCGCCCCGCGCCGCCTCGGCCGCCGCGAGCACGGCGGCGGGGTCGACGCGCTCGGCGTCGGTGAGGACGATCATCGCGGCGGTGGCGTCCCGCCGCCGCCCCGACAGCACCTCGGCGGCGGCGGCGATGCCGGTCTCGACGCGCGAGCCGTTGCCCGACGGCAGCCCGGCCAGCACCTGCGCCGCCGCCGCATGGTCGTCGGTCAGCGGCAGGGCGACGCGCGCCGCGGCGTCGAACGCCACGACGGCGACGCGGTCGCGCGGCCCCAACGTGCCGGCGAAGGCGGCGGCGGCGGCGCGGGCGGCGTCGATCTTGCGGATGCCGCCGGGCGCGGTCGGCGCGTTCATGCTGCTCGACACGTCGACGACGACGACGACGTCCACCGGCCGCACGGCCGCCACGCAGTCGCTGTGGTGGCGGTAGGCGATCGGCAGGAACAGGTCGCGCGGCACCGGCGTGCTGGTCGCCGTCGGCACGGGGGTCTCGGTCGGGGCCGGCGTCGCCGTCGGCGTGGGCTGCGGGGTCTGGGTCGGCACCGGCGTCGGGCTCGGCGTCGGCGTGGGCGGCGCCGCGACGTCGATCTCGGGCACCGGGAACGTCACGCTGCCGGTCCCGTCCCAGCCGTCGGTGAACGCGGCGTCGGCGCGCACGTTGGTCGCCAGCCGGCCGGCGACGTTCGGGCGCAGGGTGTACGTCAGACGCGTGCCGGCCGGGGCGTCGGCGAGCTGCCACGTGATGGTCCGTGTGGCGGGGTCCCAGGCGCCGGCCGGCTGGATCGTCGCCGGGTCGAGGTCGAGCTCCGGCGGGATGACGTCGGCGACGGTGGCGGCCTTGACGAGCATGCGCGGGCGCAGCCGCCTGGCCACGCGCTGGTACACCGGCACGGTCGAGGTGAGGTCGTTGTCCCAGATGCTGAGGACGTCGAGGTCGCTGGACGCGAGCAGGCTGCTGTCGCCGCTGCCGTTGACGACGACCACGGTCACGCCCTCGGCGGCGAGCTCCTGCGCCACGCCCTCGGCGTCCTGCTGCTCGGTGCAGTCGGGCCGCTCGGTCTTGACGCAGTACTCCGGCCCCACGAGGACGACGACCTTGCGGCCGGGCACGTTGCCGAGCAGCCGGAACTGCTTCTGGGCCTCGGACAGCGCGTTGGCCTCGCTGGACTCGCTGCCGCCGCCGGCGTTGAGCTGCTCGAGGCCGGTGACGATCTTGGCGGCGTCCTGGGTCCAGCGCACCTTGAAGGCGGTGCTGACGTAGTAGCCGAGGAGGCCGAGGTTGTGGCGGCTGAAGTCGGCGAGCGCCACGATCCGCCGCGCGGCGTCGAGCGCATCGGTGCGCTTGGTGTTGACGACGAGCAGGATGTGGGCCGGCTCCTCGATGGCGCCGCACGACCCGCTGAGCGTCAGCGTGAGGTCGACGGGGTCGCCGAGCATGACCTGTCCGGGCGAGGCGGTCTTGTCGCCGTACACGCGGCACACCTGGCCCTTCAGCACGTCGGGCCGGCCGTCGCGGGGGGCGTAGACGTTGATCTCGCTCATCAGCCGGTTGGCGACGAAGACGCGGCCGCCGGTGTCGACGGCGATGTCGGAGAGGTTGCGCGCCTGGGAGTGCTCGTTGGGCTTGCCGTCGAAGCGCACGAGCTCGGCGCTGGTCTGGTCGAGCCGGACGACCTCGCCGAAGGCGGTCAACGCGAACACCGTGCCGTCGGGGCCGCCGGCGATGCGCCAGGTGTCGGTCGGCGACTTGATGGTGCGCACGAGGTTGCCGGTGGCGGTGCGCACCTGGATCTCGTCGCGCAGGACGTCGAGCACGTAGATCTGGCCGTCGGGCCCGGCGGTCACGCCGGCGAAGATGGCGGTGCGGTCGGACCCGCCGAGGGGCCACGTGAGCTTGCGGCCGCGCGACAGGCGGGGGTAGGCCAGGAGCTCCTGCTCCTCGTTGTTGACCAGGAGCAGGAGGTCGTTGTAGGCGTCGAAGGTGAACGCCGTGATCTCCTCGGGCGGGGGCGCCGACGACGTCCACACGGGCTCGAGGTAGTCCAAGGGCTCGCCGCGGTGGTTGCGGGTGCGCACGACGAACTGGCCGAGGCACGGCGTGCTCAGCGGGCGGGGCGACCCGGCGTTGAGGCACGACCCGTAGCCGATGACGCCGTCGGGCGTGCCGTCGCCGGTGGCCATCTGGAGGGTGATCGAGATCGGCTCGGTCGGGAAGGTCTCGACGGGCAGGAGGCGCTGCTTGACGCCCTCGGACGAGAACAGCGACACGCCCTGGAAGTCCTGGACGTAGACGGCGCCGCTCGGCCGCACCTCGATGTCGGTGGGCGCCCGGAAGGGCGTCTCGTTGATGGAGGCCATCGGGAACACCTGCTCGACCTGCCTGAACTGGCGGTCGCGGTAGCGCACGATGGCCGGGGCGATGGGGTTGCGCGGGTTCTGGTCGTCTTCGTCGTAGATGGCCATGGCGTAGTACAGGCCGGCCTCGGCGTTGACGTACGGGAAGAAGAACCCGAAGATCTTGGACCCGGGCTGCGAGGAGTTGAGGAACTCGACGGTGTCGTCGGTGATCATGCACGGGAAGGCGAAGAGGGTCTCGTCGTCGATCGACACGAGGTCCCACGCCGAGCACTGCTGGAAGTACGGGGCGCCGCGGGGCCACCCGGGCGGGGGGGCGCCGGCCTTGCGGTAGCGGGCGTCGCGCAGGTTGATGGTGCGCACGAGGCGCACGCCGTCGCCCTCGCGCCGGAACACCTGGATTCGCGAGCCGCCGCGGTCGCCGACGAAGATGTCGCCGCCCTCGGCGACGGCGACGTCGGTGAGCTGCCGGAAGCTGCCCTGGGCGCTCCCGCGCCGCCCGAAGCTGAACACCTCGGCGCCGGCGGGGTCGAACACGCGCACCTTGTTGGACAGGCGGTCGGCCAGCCACAGGTTGCCGTCGGGGCCGCGCTCCATGCCGGACACGAAGATGTCGGGCACATAGCGGATGAAGTTGCCCTCGAGGTCGTAGACGACGAGGCGGTAGCTGTCGTAGTCGGCGACGTAGACCTGGCCGGCGGCGTTGTCGACCTCGATGTCGTTGGGGTTGTTGACGCGGTCGGGGCCGACGCCCTGGTTGCCGAACACCTGGTTCCAGTTGCCGTCGGGCGCCATCATGGCGACGCGGTTGGCGAGGAAGTCGGCGAGGTACACGGTGCCGTCGGCGCGCACGGCCAGGCCGCCGGGGCTGCCCATCTGGTTGAGGGGGGTCTCGCTGGGCGGCCACTGGTCGACCAGCACGTACTGGGTCTCGCGCTGGGCCTGCGCCGGGGCGACGCCGACGAGGCCGACGGCAGCGGCAACAAGGGCGCCGAGCAAGGCGCGCCGGCGCGTGGGGACGGGCGCGGATCGCATGGGACTACCTCCTGGCAGTGACGGGTTCATCCGTTGGTGAGATGGGGCGGGGCGGGGATTGGTTTCAGGGCTCGTTCAACGGTAGCGTTTCAGCATCGGGTTCAACGTCGGCCGGGCCGCGGCCGTGACCATGCCCCGGAGCGGGCGTGGAAGGTCTCGACCGCGCCTATCTACGCGGGTGGACGCGGGGAGGTTTCATTAACTCCATGGTAACCGGGCCGGTCGGCGTGCGGCCGACCCGGCCGCGCGCCGACCAGGATAACCAACACCGGTTGCGATCGGATTGTGACGGGCGCGGCGGAGGTTAGGGTTTCGCAACGGGCGCGGGGGGTGCCTTGGTCCGGATCGGGTGGGGAGCGCAGGCCCCCGTGGACGACCTCGGCGGTGAGGATGCGGGGGTCGAGACTGCCTCGCCGACCGCCCCGATTCGGCGCGGCATGCCGGTGCCGCCCAGCGGTCGGCGGGATTTTGCGCGTCTCAAGCATGCCACTGGACCAAGTGGGCCATGAGTCGCCCTCTCGGAGCGCCCCGGCGGTCGGGGGACCGCGGCGAACGCGGCTGGGCGCCGGGGTGGCGCTGGGGCTGGAGCGACGGCCGGAAGATCGGCCGCGGCGGCGGATCGACGGCCATCCGGCGCCCGATCGCCCCCCAGGCGCCTTTAATAAACCGCCGCGTGGGACGTTATCTATACAGATAACCGAACGCCGCCGCCGCCCCGCCATGGGGGACTTCCCCGGGCGGCGCCGGCACCCACCGAAAGGAGCAACCTCATGGCGAAGCTGGTTCAGGCGGTCGTACGGTACGGTCCGAAGGTCGTGCGGCCCCGTGCGCTGCGCGACCACGAGCTCGCGGAGTGGCTGGCCGGGCGCACGGGGCTGACGCGGGCCCAGGTGGCGGCGGTGCTCTACGAGCTGAGCGCGGCGATCTCGTTCTTCAACCGGGCGGGGATGACGCTGCGGCTGGCGGGGGTCGGCACGTTTCGGCCCACCGTCCGCAACTCGGGGCGGATGCGAATCCGCTACAACATGGCGCCGGAGCTGCGGCGGGAGATCAACGCGACGGGTGCGTTTGCGGGCGAGATCGCCAACCGCGAGAACATCGGCGTGGACCCGGCGGGCTACAAGGCGCTCTGGGACGCGGAGTTCCCGGACGATCCGGTGGTGCTGCCGACGTGAGCGGCGGGGCCGGCGCCTGCCGGGGCGTCGGGAGACACGCGAACAGGCGGTGCAAGCGGGGCGGCCCTTCGGGGCCGCCCCGCCGTGTGCGTGGCGGCGGAGCGGACGGTCCGACGACCGTGCGCCCGCGATGCCGGCGGCGTGAACGGTGATCGGTGCGCGCGATCACGGTGATCGCACCGGGCAATCACGGTGATCGTGGACGGCGATCACGGTGATCGTGGACGGCGATCACGGTGATGTCGATGGCGGATCACCGTGAAGGTTGGCTGCGGTGACGGTCGTCCGGCTTTGGGTCATCCGGGCGGATCGGGCGGAAGACGTGCTCCAGGCCCCAGTCGCCAGCGCCACGCCGATGCCGGGCCGATTCAGACGCCCATCGCTCCCAATCCTCGATCCGCAGCCCCGCGACCCGCCGGAGCTCACGTACGCTGTGCGTCGCCAACGTCAGCCCATGCGCACGAGCGGCGGCGGCGCCCGTCGCGCCCGCGGGGCAGGTGCGAGGCCGCGATGGACAGCCGCCGCATGAGCTCCGATCCGCGCGCTGGACGGCCGGTGTCATCGGTGTGTATCATCGCCCCCTGCTCGACCACCGCGATCCGATCGCCTCATGACGTCCTCTCCACGCTTCTCACGATTGGATCACGACCGACGCCCGCGGGCAATTCCTCGGTGTCCGCGCTCCGTGACGCAGTTCGACGGGGAGGTGTATCCGCCATGGCTGGGCTACCCAGCGGGACGGTGACATTTCTGTTCACCGACATCGAGGGCTCGACGCAGCGGTGGGAGCATCACCGCGCGGGCATGGCGCGCGCCCTCGACGCCCACAACGCGCGTCTGCGGACGGCCATGGCGGTGCATGGCGGGTACGTCTTCAAGACCATGGGCGACGCGTTCTGCGTGGCTTTCGCGGATCCGGCCGCCGCGCTGGAAGCCGCGCTCGATGCTGCACGCGCCATCGCCGCCGAGGACTGGTCGGTCTTCGGCGCAGACTTCCCGCCGCTCCGGGTGCGGATGGCGTTGCACACCGGCCCGGCGGAGCTGCAGGACGGCGATTACGTCGGCCCGCCGGTGAACCGGGTGTCGCGGCTGATGTCGGCCGCGCACGGGGGGCAGGTGCTGCTGTCGCTGGCCAGCCAGCAGTTGGTGCGCGACGCGCTGCCCGAGGGGTGCGAGCTGCGTGACCGCGGGCGGCATCGGTTGAAGGATCTGCGGCACAGCGAGCACATTTTCCAGGCGCTGGCGGACGGGTTCCCCGATGTCTCGATGCCGCCGGACACGGCCGAGCAGCTCGATACGCACGCCCATGGCGATGTCGAGCCAGCGGGGCTGCCGACCGCGTGCCCCTACCGCGGCCTTGCCGCGTTCCGCGAAGTCGACGCCCCATTCTTCTTTGGGCGAGAGGCGTTCACCGAGCTGCTCCTCGACGCGGTCGCGCACGGTCCGATGGCTGGCGTCGTCGGCCCATCGGGGTCGGGAAAGTCGTCGGTGGTGTTCGCAGGGCTGGTGCCGAGGCTGAGGGCAGCGGAGGGCGGGGCCGGTTGGACGGTGCTTGAGCTGCGGCCAGGCGCACGGCCGTTCCACGCGCTGGCCGGGACGCTCGTGCCGTGGTACGAGCGAACCGACCTGACCGAGACCGACCGGCTGGCCGAGACCGGCAAGCTCGCAGGGCACCTGCGCGGCGGGACGATCGCTGCACGGGACGTGCTGCAGCGGATCGGCGACAAGCATGCCGGTCTCGACCGTCTGCTGCTGGTGGTGGACCAGTTCGAGGAGCTCTACACGCTGTGCTCGGACGACGGCGAGCAGCGGGCATTCCAAGACCTGTTGTTCAGCGCCGCATTCGAACGCGCCGGCGGGGTGCCGTTGACGCTCGGGTTGACGCTGCGGGCCGACTTCATGGGGCATGCACTGGCGTACCGGCCGTTTGCGGATGCCATCCAGCGCCACGACGTGAAGCTCGGGCCGATGACGCGCGGCGAGCTCGCGCGGGCGGTAAGGCTTCCGGCGGAGATTCAGGGACGGTCGTTCGAGCCGGGGCTGGTGGAGCGGATCGTCGACGACGTGGGGGAGAAACCGGGGACGTTGCCGCTCCTCGAGTTTGCGCTGACGAAGCTGTGGGAGTCCCAAGAGCACGGGTGGCTGACGCACGAGGCGTACGAGGCGATCGGTAGGGTCGAAGGGGCGGTGGCGCGGCATGCGGAAGCGACCTACGAGAGCCTCGCCGACAGCGACCGCTCGATGGCGCGGCGGGTGTTCGTGCAGCTCGTGCGACCGGGGGAGGGGACAGAAGACACGCGGCGGGTCGCGACGAAGGACGAGCTTGGCGACGGAGGCTGGGGGCTCGCGCAGCGGTTGGCGAGTGCGCGGTTGGTGGTGACCGACCGCGATGGGCTGGGGCGTGAGACCGCGGAGGTGGTGCACGAGGCGCTGATCCGGTCGTGGGGCCGGCTGCGGGAGTGGATGACCACGGATCGGCGGTTCCGGATGTGGCAGGAGCGGTTGCGGTTCAACGTCCGGCAGTGGGAGCTGGCGGGGCGGGACGACGGTGCGCTTCTGCGCGGGGTGCCGCTGGCCGAGGCTGAGCAGTGGGCGGCCGAGCGGGGCGGCGAGATCACCGCGGACGAGGCGGCATTCGTCGCCGCCGGTGCGGCGTTGCGGGCACGACATGACGCCGAGCGCGAGGTGCAGCGCGAGCGCGAGCACCGTCTGCAGCGGCGGGTGCGCAACCTGGCGGCCGGAGTGGCGGCGGTGGCGATGGTCGGGCTGGTGGTATCGCTGGGCTTCGCGGGCACAGAGGCCCGCACGCGGCGCGCGTCACAGCGCCTGGCGCTGGCGGCGGGGGCGCAGACCCTGCTGGCCAACGACCTGCTGGACCCCGCGCTGGCGTTGGCGATGGAGGCGACGCGCGGCGACGAAGTGCCGCCCGAGGCGGAGCTGGCGCTGGCGGACGCGGCTTATGCGCCAGGAACGCGGCTGCGCCTGGCGGGGCACGCGGCGGCCGTGACAGACGTTGCCATCAGCCCCGACGGCCGCCGTGCGGCGTCCGTGTCATGGGACCACACGCTGCGGCTGTGGGACCTGGCGACGGGCGAGGCGATCCGCAACGTCGAGGCGCATGTCGAAAGCATCGAGGCTGTCGCCTACAGCCCCGACGGCCGCCACCTGCTCACCGGCTCGTGGGACAACTACGTCGGCCGCCGGGAAACGCTCCTGGTGCTGCGCGATGCCGAGACCGGAGAGGCGATCCGGTCGCTCCAGGGGCACACCGAGATCGTGCAGGTCGTGGCGTTCAGCCGGGACGGCCGGCGCGCGATCTCGGGCGCCGCCGACCGGTCTGTGCGCGTGTGGGACGTCGCGACAGGCGCGCAGCTACAGGTGCTGAACGGCCATTCAGCCTGGGTCTACGGCGTGGCCTTCAGCCCGGATGGTCGGTATGCCGTTTCGGCGGCCGGCGACAAGGCCGTCGTGGTGTGGGACCTCGAATCCGGCGCTGAGTTGAAGCGTCTGATCGGGCATACCAACGGGGTGTATGCCGTGGCGGTGACGCCCGACGGCAAGCGCGTCGTCTCGGTATCGGTCCAGCCAGAAGCCACCCTCCGGGTCTGGGACTTCGAGACCGGGGCGTCGCTTAGCGCGTTCAAGCAGCCCGAGGGCATCCGGAGCCTTGCCCTCGACGCGTCGGGCGCCACGGCCCTGCTGGGCCTGCAAAACGGCGACATCGTGCGGTCGGACCTCGCCACCGGTCTGGAGATCGCGCGCTACACCGGCCACACCGACGATGTCTATCAGGTCGCGCTCTCGCCCGACGGCCGGGCGTTCGCCTCGGCGTCTGGCGATGGGACGGTGCGGGTCTGGCACGTCGAGAGCCCCGCCCTCGAAGCGCGACTCGAGTGTGGGATGCCCGTGAATGCCATCGCATTCGGGCCGGACGGCCGCGGCCTGCTTGTCGGCGGCCGCTCGCCGCGTGTGCAGTGGTGGGACGTCGATGCCCGTGAGCTGGTGCGCGAGATGGACGCGCACCGCGTCGAGGTTCCAGACGTGGCCGTCCATCCGGACGGGCTGACGGTCGCCATCGACCGGCTTGCCGGTCCGGTCGTACGGGATCTTCGCTCGGGGGGCGCCGTGCGGATGCTGGACGGGATGCGCTTCGACTCTGGCACGAACAACACTGCCGGAGGACCGGCCGCCGGGACCGGCCTCGTCTTCAGTCCCGACGGCCGGCACGTGCTTCGAACCGGCTGGAGCACCGATGCGCGCGTGATCGATGTCGCGTCCGGCCGAGAGGTCCTTCGTCTCGCGATCGGTGCGGTGAGCCACCGAGGCGCCTTCAGCCCCGATGGCTCCCGGGTGGTCGTACCGGCAACAGCGGTGGGGAGCTCTATGCCGCGTACGTCTGGGACCTCGTCGCGGATCGTGTCGTTCACCGCCTCGAGGGCCATTCCGGCGACGTCGTCGGCACGGCCTTCAGCCACGACGGACGGGTGGTGGCGACGGTGTCGCGGGATCGGTCGCTGCGGCTGTGGGACGTCGCATCGGGGACGGAGGCGCATCGCGCGGAGTTCAGCGCCGCCCTCAACACCGTCGCGTTCAGCCCGGACGGGCGAACGCTGGCCATTGGCGGCGACGACGGCTCGGCATTCCTGTGGGATGTCGCGCGGCGGTCGGTGGTGCGCCGTTATCCTGGCCACACCGCTCCGGTGAAGCGCGTGGCGTTCAGTCCCGACGGCCGTCGCCTGGCGACCGGCTCGCTCGACGGGACGGTACGCCTTTGGTCGATCCACCCGACCCTCGCGGAGCTGCGCGCCTGGTCTCCGGGCAAGCGCCTCGCCCGCGCACTGACGTGCGCCGAACGCATGACCCACCATACGCCCGCTCAATGCGACGCCGGAGGCACCCCGCCCCCGACCGAGGCGCTCGAACCGGCCTCGACTTCGGCGCAGGCCGGTGCGGACGGTGGCCCGCAAGGCACGGCCGACGTCCCGGATGCCACGCCGGCACGCCCGACGAGCGCGCTCGGATCGCCGTTTCCAGTGGCGCCGCCGGCCACCAACCTGCCGCCCGAGCGCCCGCTTGCGCAGGTGGCGTGGCCGGCGGACCAGATCCTCGGCCTGGCATTCGACCCTGTCGGCGAGGCCGTGTTCGCGACGTCGACCGACGGAGCCGTCCGGCGCTGGGCGTATCGTACCAACGAGGTCGACGGCCGGCTGCGCCTCGGCCGCAAGCTCGGGACCACGGTGGACACGAGCACCGATGGGAACTTCCTCGTGGCCGGGTACGAGAACGGCGATGCCGTGCTCTGGGACCGGCGGATCGGCAAGGCGGTGTGGCGCACGGCATTCGGCAGCCCGTTCTCGGGCGCCGGGTTCCTGCCGCTGGGCGACGAGCTGCTCGCTTTCCCCGCAGCTCCGATGTCCTTGCCCGTGCTCGACGTCGCGTCTGGTCGGCACGCCCGCGACCTCATCCACACGTCGGCGGTAACGGCGGCGGCGATCGGCCGTGACGGCCGACAGATCTACACCACGGCATACGACCGCGCCATCCACGTGTGGGACGCGGCGACCGGCACGGAGGCCCGCGCGTTTCCGTTCGACCAGACAGGGCATGCCGGATTCGTGACCGACATTGCCGCGCTTCCGGACGGCCGCGGCATCGTGACCGGCGGCCGCGACGGCCGCATCGTCCGTTGGGACGCCGACACCGGCGACGTGCTCGGCGAGTACCACGGCCACCGGGGCATCGTCTGGCGCGTCGTCCCGCTGTCGGCGGGCGATCGGTTCGTCAGCGTGGGCGAGGATCGGACCCTACGGCTCTGGGATGTCGCTTCAGGAAGCGAGCTCCGCCGCTTGGCGTGGCAGGGCGACGTGACCCGCTACCGCGGCCTGGATGTCAGCGCCGACGGCCGCCTGGCGGCGTCCGCCGGCGACGACGGGGTCGTGCGTCTGTGGGATCTCGCCGGCGCCGGCAACCTGCCGGCGCTGCCGGACCCGGGTCCAGCAACCGGTCAGCCGGACGCCATCGGGCCGCGCGGCGCGCGCGCCGCAGGCACCGCCGTCGCCGGGGCCCAGCCCGGACGGTTGGACGCCGGGACCGCAGATGCCTGGACGCTCGCTCCGGGCCTCGAAGATCGCATCGTCGACATCGCGGTCCGCGCCGCGCAACCGGCGACCGGCACGCTGGCGGTGGACGACTGGGTCCAGGCCGGCCGCCTGGACCCGGTGCTGCGCGTGTTGCGCGCCGACGGGACCGTGGTTGGCGAGAACGACGACGAACCCGGCAGCGATACCCGGAACGCCCGCCTCGACAACGTCGCGCTCGGAGCAGGCGAAGCCCATCGGCTGGACGTGTTCGCCTTCGACCCACGCATGCGTGGCGCGTATCAGCTCGTCGTCACGTCCACGCTGGCCGGCCGCGAGGTCCGCCGTCTGGGCGCTTTCGATGCGCCTGCCCGATCCGTGGCCACGGGCAGCCCCACGCCTGCCCGCGCCCGCAGGTTCTGGGGCCTCGCGCTCTCGCCCGATGGGGCGACGGTCGCGGTCGGCGAGGGCATTCCCCCGTTCGCCGAAGGTCAGCCCTTCCGCGTGACCCTGTGGGACCTGGCCACCGGGGTTGAGCGCCGTGTGCTGAGCGAAGGGCTCGCGGGGCACCTCGACACGATCCGTGCCGTGGCGTTCAGCCCGGACGGCGCGACCGTGCTGTCCGCATCATTCGACGCCCTGGCGATCCTGTGGGACGCTCGCACCGGCCACGTGCGCGGGCGCCTTTCCGGGCACGACAACCAACTGATCGACGCCGCGTTCAGCGCCGACGGACGGCAGGTGCTGACCGCATCCGGCGACGATGCCGTGATCCTGTGGGACGTGGCCAGCGGCGAGCCGCTGCATCGGCTGACCGCCCATGCCGGCGACGTCCAGGAAGCGGCCTTTGCCCCCGACAGCCGCACCGCGTGGTCGGCCGGCAGCGACGGGAAGCTCGTCGAATGGGACCTTTCTTCCGGCGCCGAGCGCCGCCGTTTCGACCACGGGCCCGCCGCCTTGGGCGTGGCCGTGAGCCCGAACGGCCGGCTGCTCGCCTCGTGCGGCGAGAAGGGCTCGCTCGCCCTGTGGGACCTCGCCGCCGGGCTGGAGGTCCGGCGCGTGACGGGGCACGCAGGCGAGGCGGTCGAGAGCATCGCGTTCAGCCCCGACGGCCGGCACGTCGTGACGGCCGCCGGCGACCGGACCGTGCGGGTCTGGCGCACCGACACGCTCACGGAGGCCGCCCGGATCGTCGGCCACACCCGAGCGGTGGTCGAGGCCGTGTTCACGCCCGACGGGACACGCGTCGTGTCCAGCAGCCACGACGGCACGGTGCGGGTGTGGGACGTGGCGGGATTGGCGGGAAGATAGCCGCCACCCGTTGCACGCAGGCCAGAGCGTCAGTATACTATCGGTAATACCGGAGGTATACGCACCATGGCCATGATCAAGACCGCCATCTCGATGTCTGAGACCATCTTCGAAGAAGCGAGCGAAGCCGCCCGGGACATGAACGTCAGCCGAAGCCACCTGATCGTGCTCGCGCTCGAGGACTTCCTGCGCAAGCGCGAGAACGCCAAGCTGTTGGAGCAGCTCAACGCGGCACACGGAGACGATCTCGATGCCGGCGACCGAGCGTTCCTGGACAAGGGAAAGCGTGGCCTGCGCGATCTGCTCGAGGACGATGAGTGGTGATCCGGCAAGGTGATGTCTTCTGGGTCGACCTCGACATGCCGTCCGGATCCGAACCCGGACGCCGCAGACCCTGCGTCGTCGTCCAAAACGACGTCGCCAACGGCAGTCGGCTCCGCACGGTCATCGTTTGCGCGGTGACAAGCAGGGTTGACCGTGCGCGGCATCCCGGCAACGTCCTGTTGGAGTCAGGTGAGGGCGATCTCCCGCGCCTCGGCGTGGTGAACGTGTCACACGTCATCACGGTGGACAAGTCCGAGCTCATCGAGCGCATCGGGATGCTCTCGGCCAAACGCGTACGCCAGATCCTCGACGGAATCCGGCTGTTCCTCGATCCGCGCGACCTCCCTGAGCCATAGGACTCGTCAAACAACAAGGCCACTGCTGGGAACGCCGGCATCTTGCCGGCCTGTGTCGTCCGATGCCGCCTGGAAGGCGGCGCTCCCAGGGTGGGTTGTTTCTTGACGACTCCATAGCCGCGGCCCTGTCGGGGGCCCATCCAACGAGCCCCCCCGCGCACCCGCCGGCGCCCGCCCCCTTGCGCCCGCCCACCCGGGGACCTACAATCCGCAACCGCAGTCGCCCGCCCTGCCTCCGGCGCCGTCGCGCCCGCCCGATCCCGAAAGGAACCGCAATGGGACGCCTCGTCCACTTCGAGATCCACGCCTCCGACCCCGAGCGCCTCGCCGACTTCTACCGTGCGCTGTTCGGGTGGACCATCGCCAAGTGGGAGGGCCCGATGCCGTACTGGGTCATCACCACCGGCGACCCCGCCTCTCCCGGCATCGACGGCGGCATGGTGCTCCGCCAGGGCGACCCGCCCGCCGCCGGCCAGCCCGTCAACGCCTTCCCGTGCGTCGTCGACGTCGACGACGTCGACGCCGACGTCGCCAAGGCCGTCGGCCTCGGCGCCGTCGTGGCGCTCCCCAAGATGGCCGTCCCCGGCGTCGGGTGGCTGGCCTACATCCTGGATCCCGACCGGAACATCCTCGGTATGATGCAGAACGACCCCGCCGCCGCCTGATCCCCGGACGGCAGCGCCATGCTCACCCCCGACGCCGTCGACCGCATCGCCGCGCTGGCACGCCTGCAGCTCACCGACGACGAGCGCCGGCTCCTGGCCGGCCAGCTCGCCGCCATCCTCGACTACGTCGACCAGCTCGCGGCGGCCGACCCCGGGGGCGAAGGCGACGCGGAAGGCGACGGCCTCCCCGCCGGCGACCGCGACGCCGTGCCCGACCCCGACGGCCCCGGCCCCGGCCGTCTGACGCTCCGTCCCGACGTCCCGGGCCCGTCGCTGCCGCGCGACGTGGCCCTGGCCAACGCTCCCGACGCCGTCGACGGCTACCTGCGCGTGCCGCAGGTCCTGGGCGGCGAGGCCCCGTGACCGGCGGTCCCCACGCCCCCCCGGGCGACCCCGCCGCCCTCACCGCCGCTGGCGCCGCGCGCGCCATGCGCGACGGCACGCTGACGTCGGCTGCCCTGACCGATGCCTACCTCGCCCGCATCGCCGCGCACGACCCGCACCTCAACGCCTACCTCACCGTCACCGCCGACGACGCGCGCGCCCAGGCCGCCGAGGCCGACCGGCGCCGCGCGGCCGGCGAGGACGGACCGCTCCTCGGCGTGCCGTTCGCCCTCAAGGACCTGTTCACCACGGCCGGCATCCGCACCACCGCCGGCTCGCGGATGCTCGAGGGTACGTGCCCCCCGACGACGCC
>WBZR01001335.1_pt1 | contig 31319 bp, 22 predicted proteins | sample 5204231 | NCBI WGS metagenome assembly WBZR01 (sample SAMN12412403, study PRJNA552823) | activated sludge metagenome | isolation source: activated sludge from anammox sidestream of wastewater treatment plant... | place: USA: Virginia | collected 2017-08 | reverse complement strand
GTGAAGGCATGGGAATCAAATCGGAACCATCGATCCAAACGAATCAACTGGCAGTTCACCACCGATGATGCCCGCGTGAAGCTCCATCGGCTTTACCCGCAAATTGAAACATGACGGAGTACTAGTCTCGCCACGTTCGCCCACGTCCCGACCGGGCCGCCACGGCGTAGTCAACTCGCTCCGGCCGCGCCGGATCGCCCACGGGCCAACGGGTTGCAACGTGTGGCCAACGAAAAAACCGGACACCCGTTTATCTGCCGTAACCATCGTCGCCTGCGCCCCTTACCGAAAAACCGGACAGTTAAAAGAAAGTCTGTTTGGTCCGTCGATACGTTCGTGACCCAAGAGGTGCGGCGCTGGCCCTGGAAGGAACCATTTACTGCCATGCCTATGGCACTTCGCCAACTCGCATAATGCACTGCTGCCGTCATGTCACCTCCCGACGCCCATGAGCCTTCGCTGGCTCCCGCCCAGTCCACCGATCGCCAACTTGATCCCGAATGAACGACTCAATGTCCACTTCACGCCCAGCGGACTTCCTTGAATGCGTAGGCCCGCATTGAATTCTCCTCCGAATTCGACAAGCTCATTGAGCAGCGAGACACCCAATTCGTTGAGTGCCAGCTTGGTGACGCCCACCGGCGTGGCGATGGAGAGTTCACCCAGCACAATCTCGGCACTGTCGATGCTGTTCCACAACTCGTCGTCCGGTGTCTTGGCGATGTCGTCGCCGGAATTGGCAGTGGGCGGCCACACGACCTTAAGGTTTTGCGTGTCCAGCGGCGATCCCGTTTTCTGCACGAGTTCAAATCGAAGTTCGATCCTGTTGGCGTGTGGTTTGAGTCCTGCCGTGCTAAATTGGAAAAACCCTCGATCGTTCGCGCCGAACGACCGGCCGACGGTGATGTCGGACGCAGTGTCGCGGACGTAAGCCGCGCCGTTCTGGCGTACGAAGCCGATGTTTTCGGGCAGTGGATTGATGACGCGAGTCATGGTTGGTGCTCTACCTCCTCGATCAGTTTCCTAATCTCATTGAAGGCCATCCGCTCAGCCTCCGGGCGAGACTGCCTGCCGTCGTATTCACAGATCGCAGCACGCTCTTCAAAGATCATTCGAAGGTCGGCCCGTCGCTCAGGATCTGAGACCCGTTCAATCAGCTTCAGAGCAGCGCGATACCACAAGTCGTTCGGCACATCCTCTGGATGGCAAGGCTCGCAATTGGGTGCATTCATTGCAATTCCTCCTCTTTCAGTGCCTTCATCGCAGCGGCATAGTCGTCATCGAATTCCGAAGAAGGACCGGCGAGATGGGTCGCATGCGATGCACAGGGCGCAATCTGGGTTTTTGGCGTTCCGGAGGCCTTTGGTTGCGACCCATTAGGGCCTGCTGCTACCGGTGCTAGGATCGAGGCTGGACACAATGGGTCGCCGGGATCAAGCGGCAAGCCGTCAGTATTGGGGTCGTAACGCGGTTTTGCGACCGATGTACCCGATGCGACCTGTCTCGCCGGGATTTGTTCGATTGAGATCAGGCGCTTGTTGGCGTGCCCAGTGCGACCCTTGGGCAGGCCCACATCGATCCCTATGGCGCGCAGATTCGGGGCCAGCCGATCTAAGGCACTGCGTACGCCTCGAGGGCTCTTTGGCCACTCTTTGCGCCGGCGGGTTGTTTCGTCGGAATAGCGAGCGTCGTTGATGAGATTGAGCAGTTCTGTGGCCGTGCCGACCCAAGACCCTCGATCGGACATGAGTGCCTGAATGGCGGGCCCAATGATGGCAGATTCAACGGCACAGACGCTCGCCTCGCTACGATTCTCAAGATACGCGCTTAAGAACGAGCCACCAGGAATTCCCAGTGCAGGCTCCGCCGCCACGGCCCAAATCGCAAAGTCGGCCATTCGCGGCTTTCGATCCAGCTTGACGCTGCGATGTCTTCGAATCGCCATTGATACCGCGTCGAGCAGTCCTCCAAATATTCGGGATGATGCGGATGCGAAGGCCGCGTCCAGTTCTGCCTGGTCACGTCTTTGGTCGTCACCGATGACGGGCAACTTGAGGTTGACGCAGCGGTCTAGGAGGTCAGAACGCGTGGCCAAATCGTCGATGCCATTGATCATCGTGGGACGCATCGCTGAGAAGAGCCGCTCGTCGGCATCGCTGTACAACTCACGGGCCGCGAAGCCGCCACCCGTTGCGAGGACGCAAAGGCTGTCGGAAAGAGACGGCGAAAGCCCACTGAGATTGTCGTAGGCGACCACCCATGAATTGGACGCAGCAATCATAAGATCGCGCTCCTCCTTGGGAGGTCGGCGTAAGAGAGTTGTGTAAGGGTCGATGACCTGTCGAACGAATTGACAAAGAGAGGTCTTGGCAGATCCCTGTTGCCCATGCACGGCCAATACTGGATAGGGTCCGGTGGGTCTTAGCGAGGCGACCATCCATGCAGAGAGAAGGGCCCATTGCGCATCATTGCCGATATTGATGAGCGCTCGAAGTTCGTTCAGCGATCCACCGAGGATGGGGACTGGCAAAGGGCGCATGCCAGACGCGCGTCGAAAACGAACTGGCGTTTCAGCCGATTCGAGAATGCGCCAGCCATTCGAATCGACGATGACGGCGTGCCATTCCGAATCACCCAGATCGATGATGATTGAGTCTCCAAAGGGGGCAACGCGAATGAATGTGACATGCTCTGGGCCTTCGTAAACAGCCATGCCCTCAAGCGTCGTGACTGCATCGCTAATGGCTTGAGAATTGGCAGCGGTGTCAGTGGCCTTGAAATGAAGGAATCCCAGCCATCGACGAATGCTGCGTGAATTGACTCGATGGGTTTCGCGATGGTCGTTGGAAGTAAAGGTCGCGAATGCCGTGCCGTCCTCATCGTGGAACAATTCCACGTCTGATTCCTTAACGAGTCCGAGGATCATCGTCGATTGCGAAGCTCGCTCCTCAGCGGATACCTCTGATGCATGTCTGGCCGAATCGGCGGCGATGGTAAGGAGCGTTTGCTCCAACTCATCGCGGATGGCCGAAGGAACCTTGGCGACGATCTCGTCGACAAACTTCTCGCGGTCCTTGGACTTGGTCACATTAATCTGCTGAACGATGACAACTGCGCCGTCGAATGTGACCGTCAGGGTGGTCCGTCCGCCCGAAGTGCTCCAACTGGGATTGATGACGATTTTGTTCACGATTGACTCCTGAGCGGTTCCTTGCAATTCACGACATAGGATTTCATGCCCCGGAGATGCGTACACTTTGGACCTGCATACGACGTGGTCGCTCCAACCTTCCAGCGGCGATTGGTCTGCGAGTGACGATTCACACGTGTCGGCGCGATCCTTTCCCGGAGGTCCTTCCAGCCAAAATGGGCGCAGCGGTTGTGGAAGCAGCGGAATCCCACGCCTGTTGCTCGCCATGTAACAGCGACCGAGGTGTCTCCATCACCCTCTCCGTGGTCGCCGAAGAATGGGCAACGGCCCAGGACAAGAATTGCTGTGTCGTTGCTAGACGATCGGGTCTCCTTGACGGTGATGCCGTGGCCTTCCAGCCACGTTCGAAGCGAGTCCGGAGACTTTGTGAACGACGACCTGAGTCGATTCTTGATGCCTCTTCGCACCGGCACGCGCTCCACTCGAACAAGCGGAGGTAATTCCGGAAATACACCCGGCTCAATCGCGAGGATCGCGTTGACCGTTCCCTTCGCGTCCAGCCAACTTTCGCCGCTCCAATACCGTGTCCAGTGGTCCCTGGTGTGATGTCTACCGGGAACTCGCAGCCAATTGCCGTAACCACCTAACGCGATCTCTGGCTGCCTGGGATATGTCTCAACCGCGAATCCGTTGGTAACGCGCCTACCCAGGGTGAACACAAGGGTCGTCGCGATGGGTTTGTCGAAGAGGACAAAAATGTGAATGCCCCCACGGCCATCACTGTTCAATAGGTGGGCGGTCAACCCGAATTCCGCGAGACGCCGGCCAATCTCGATCGCGATCCTCAGATTGTCGATGGGGTCCTCGCCGCGATGGGCGTCGATGTCGATGGCCAGCCACCTGGACGTATTCTCTGGGGAAGTCGAATGAAGGCCGATGATGTGAATCGGTAAGGTCGCGGCAAAATGTAGCAACAGAGCAATGTGGTGAGGTGGCCACACTTTATCACGATTCTTGCGCGTTGTGCGGCGAGTCTCTCTGTTTCTCGAGTAGTAGCCGCCACGCGCATCAAAGCGATTCACGAGATGAGCCAATGTCCAATCAGTTAGCTCGGACTTCGCAGCTCGCCATGGATCGGGCACCGGAATGATTGACGCTGACATCATTTCCTCCCTTAGATGCCAGCCTCTGTGAGCTCTCGATCCGCATCCTCGATTGCCTTGCGTCGAGCCTCGTCGCCGCGCGATTGGCCACCTCGTGATGATCGATGGGCGCGATGCTCATGACCGCGGTCATTGACTTGATCAAAATACTTTGCATCTGCCTCTGCCAAGCGCCGGCCGAACTCGTCAACCCACTCTCGAGTTGAATAGATCATTCCGCCAATACGGACATGCTGCATGTGAACGCGCTCGCCCGATCGTGACTTCACCCCGCGCCGGCACCAGCGCCAGACGCAATTCGCCGACGGGCGACCTGGCGTGATATTGGCAACCTCTGTCAGCGTGATGTATTGAGGCACCTTGTTGCTGTCTGCGTGCATTGCTAATCTCCCGGCCATCTGTAGGCCTTGCAGTTTGAGCAACGTCGTAAGACAGAATTTGGAGCAGTAACTCAGTTACCTGAGTTGCCAAGAAAAAAGTTGGCCACCGCGACGATCAACCGTCGTGAAATCAACGAGTTGCCGCGATTCAGAATTTTCCGAAAAAAAACCGAGTTACCAGAATCGGTAACTCGGTGGCCCGTAAATGGGTTTCCTGATAGGTGCTATCCGATCTTCCGCATGATCTCCATGACCCTCGACCGATCGCGTTCGGCATAAACCGCGTCGGTAATCTGCGCACTGGCGTGGCCGAGTGTGAGTTGGGCAGCCTCCAGTCCAAACTCGCGTCGAAGCGACGTCGCGGCCGAATGCCGCAGTTGGTGCGGATGAAAGCGATGGCCCTTTCGCCATTCGACCAACTCGTCCCATTTCTTCTCTTGCTTCATTCGGGCCTCCCACTGCTCGGCGGCTTCCTTCCTGCGTTTGGCGAGATGGGCCGGCAGCGGGAACGCCTTGTCACAAGCATACTGAATCGACCGGCAATAGGCCGTGGTCGTGTAATGGTCCATGGCCTTTTTCTTTGGGTCGTCACAGCGGTTGGTGCCCGGCCGGTTGCCGCAGGATAACGGAGTCTTGCGTGCCGCTGTCACAGCCGCGCGTCGTTCGGCCTCCGCCTCGGCAGGGCTGAACAGGTACGCATTGGTCAAGCGATTGACCAGAAACGGCTCGATGATCTCTTGCGCCTTCGGCCCGAAATAGATCACGCGCTCCTTCTCACGATAGGCATTCTTGTGCGTCTCGGGTCGATAGGTCCAGATGCCCAGCGTCTCGTCCATCTCGATGTCGATCGGTCGAAGACACAGCAATTCGCCCGGCCGCGCACCCGTCAGCAGTTGCAGATCGACGACCGCCCGAACCTGATCGTTCAGATATGGACGCACACCCTCGAGCAGATGTTCCGGCACCGGTCCGACCTTGGGATTCTCCCGGGCACCAGATCGCCCGCGCCGCAAAGGCTCCAAAGTGCACAGCGCCTGGTGAACGCTCGCCGGAACCAGCTCGCGCGCAGCCGCCCATTTGAAGACGTGGCGGATGCATTGGATCTGCGAGTTTGTGTATTTGCGAGACCACGCGATACGCGGCGGGATCGCATTCGGATTCCCGCGTATCATCTCGTCGCGAAGCGTTCGTAGGCTATTGGGCCCGAATTCGATTGCGAGCGTTTGGCCGAAGTAAGTCCGCAGAAGTCGCAGCCCGCTTTTGACCGCACCGGCTCTGGTTCTGTGGTAATACCCGCTTGCCCATCTCCAGTACTCTCGAGTGACCTCCGTTATTGTCAGCCCTTGCGAAGCGCGACTCGGATGACCCGGGCAGGCTTCAGGTAGTCTTCGCCCGTTCGCCTCCCATGCAGCAATGATGCGGTGGTACGCCTCGCGGCTCTCGGGCGAACCATGTTCACCCAGCCAGTAATCGCGGCGTCGACGCGTGACGGAATCCGTCAGCGTGACAAGCGCCTGCGAGTAGCCTTTGCGTTGGCGATAGTTGGGGGTTTTCGTTCGAAACTTGGTTTTCTCCGGCATAGTACGACCTCCCGAATACGCTTGCGCGGTGTAACACCGCGCAATTTTGCGCCTCAGGCCGCACTGCCGAACGCCGGCAGGTCTCTCGAACTATCGAGGGCAGCGATATTTACGAAACGTGGAGACGAAGGGGTTCGAACCCTCGACCTTCGCATTGCGAACGCGACGCTCTCCCAACTGAGCTACGTCCCCATTATTCAATTTATTCTAGCCCGACGTGATCGGAATGCAATCGCAGCCCGGTCCTGTGCTACTTGCCCGGGACCCTGCGGCCAAGCCCGCGCACTTTGCGGCCCGCCGCCTCGCTTGGGTGGGCCGCCTCCTCCGCCATCAGTCGCGTAAATAGTCCCTTGCCCCCGGCGCACTCCTTGACCCATCGGTCGGCGAATTGCCCCGATTGAATCTCCGACAAAACCCGCCGCATTTCCGCTCGCACGTGTTCATCAATGATGCGCGGCCCGGTGGTGAGTCCGCCGAACGCCGCTGTCCCGGAGATGCGTTTTCGCATGGCGGCGATGCCCTCTGCATATTGCAGATCGACGATTTGCTTCACTTCGTGAATGCACTCGTAATAGGCCAGTTCCGCCGGATAACCCGCCTCGACGAGGATGTCGTACGCCGCTTTCATCAGCTCGATCACGCCGCCGCACAGAACCGTCTGCTCGCCGAACAGGTCTGTCTCACACTCCGCCGCGAAAGTAGTCTCTATCATCCCGCCCCTTCCGCCGCCGATCGCCGCGCCCCAGGCCAGCGCGGACTTCATGGCATTGCCCGTCGCATCCTGATGCACGCCGACCAGGCACGCCAGCCCCCCACCTTTTTCAAAGCTGGATCGCACCAGCGCCCCCGGCCCCTTGGGAGCGACCAGCACGACGTCGACGTCCTTGGGAGGCGAGACCTGGCTGAATCGAATCGCGAATCCGTGGATAAAGCCGAGCGTCTGGGCAGGTCGAAGGTACGGGGCAATCTGAGACGAATAGATTCCGCCCATCGCCTCATCCGGGAGCGCGAAGATCAGCAAATCCGCGCGGCGTGCCGCCTCATCGACGGAAACTGGAGTAAACCCATCTTCAATCGCCCGACCATGATTCGGGCCTCCGGGTCGCTGGGCGACGGTGACGCTGCACCCGGAGTCACGGAGATTTAGAGCGTGGGCGCGCCCCTGGTTGCCATACCCAAGGACGGCAACCGACCGGCCGCGCAAGACCGAGAGATCGGCATCGGCTTCATAGAAAACGTGGAGCGTCATTAACTCGCCTCTCTATTGCTGAACAAGCGTCCAGTCGCATCCATTGAATTGCAGATTCCCAGGGGGCAGGACATCATATATCTCATACGAATCAGAGGGGTGTTGCTCAATACCGAGGTGAATCGCGTCGGCCTCCGTTCCGGCCTTGCACGGTTGTGACCGGGCGGCTACAAGTGCCGACATCATATGGGGTTCTGTGCCGGACGGCCTGATCAGCAATCCCCGCGTTTCAGGCGGCTCGATAGAGAAAACCCGGATGAAAAGGATGCATCCGCTCCCTGAGGAGGTCCACTCATGTCGGTGTTGCACGTATTCCTATTCGCGTCATTGCTTGTTGGGCAGATGGAGCCGGCCCAGCCTGAGGCGGCGTCCACAGTAAAGACGTCGCGACCGACGCAGAATAATCGCCGCGAGGTTGGTGAGTGGCTGGTCCACCTTGCCCGACACAACGGGCACTTGATCGGCCGGAGTGATCCACGCAAAGCATCATTGCACGTCATCGCCCTGCTGGAGGCGGCGGCGGAGTGTGCCCCCGAAACGGCCGAGGCCTATTACTGGCTTTACGATCTCTATCAGCGCATGGGCAAGTCCGAGGCAGCGATGAAGTCGCTGGCCCGTTATGTGGAACTCGAGCCGTCCGACGACGGCGCGCGGCTCAAGCTTCTGGAGTTCACCCTGGCCGAACGCCAGACCGCCGAAGCTCGCGTGGAGTTTGTGAAGCAGGAGCTTGAGCGGTCGGGTCTGACTCGCATTTACGAAAGCCAGCTCCGCGGCTGGCTGGCCAAGTTTCACCGCGAGCGCGATGAGAACGAAGATGCCGGCAAGCAGGTTGAGCACGCCTTGCGCTTGAATCCGATGAATGTCGCCGCCCGGCAACTCGCTTATGAAATGTATGGCGAGACGCAGGCCGAGCTTCAGCGCGTCGAGCTCGCGCTGCAGATGATCGCGATCAATCCCAGTCAGGTGAATCTCGTTTGGGACTTGGCCGAGTTTCTCGACCGGCTCTCCCTGCACAAGCAGGCGCAGGAGTGGTATTGCCGGGCCATCGACATGCACAAGCGAGCCGAGGCGGGCCCGATTCCGGCCGATCTCTGGCAAAAGCTCGGGATTTCTTACCTGTCCTCCGGCGACGCGGCCAGGGCCAAGGAGGCCGCTGAGGCGGCATTGAAGGAGGATGATTCTCTTCAGTCTGCCAGGCTCCTTCATGCCGGCGCCTGCCGAAAGCTCGGCGAAGAATCAATCGCCGCCGAAGACACGGAACGCGTCCGCAAGGCTTATGAAAAACTCGCCGGTGATGTGATCGAGAAGTCTCTCGCGGACGAGGCGATTCCGGTTGCATGGTACTACTGCTATCACGAACCCAACAAGGGACAGGCCATCAAGCTCGCCGAGATCGCCATGAAGAATCGCAGTCCCAGCCCACTGGCGAAGCTTGCATATGGCTATGCCCTCAGCGCCAACGGCCGCACCGACGAGGCGATCAAGGTGCTCAGGCCGCTTGCGGAAGACGATCAGCTTGCCGCCGTCGAGCTGGCCCGCTGCCTGTTCCAGCGGAGTGAGAAATCGGAAGCCATCACTCTCCTGCACAAGGCGTCGAGCATTCAATACTCCGGTCTCGCCTACGACCAGATCAAGGAGCTCCTCGAAAAGCACGGCGAGAAGGTAGGCTCGCCGCCCATGCACGATAAGATCTGCGCGACGCTGGACAAGTTTCAGCGCGACGTATTCGACTACTATCGCCGGACATCGGACTTCCTGAAGTTCACCGTGAGATTTCTGGACGATCCCATTGCCCCGACCGGCCCGGTCAACGTGGCCGTCCGGCTGGAAAACGTCGGCCCGTTCATCATCACCTTCGGCGACGGTTTCATGGCCAGGCCGCTGGTCGCGCTGAGCGCCAAGGTCTCCGGTGCGAAGACCGTCGAGTATCGCGACTACCTCCAGGTCTTGTTAAGCGCTCGGCCGGTCTTGGTGCCCGGCGATGCGATGGAGAAGATCGTCGCGGTGGACGTCGGTTCGATGCGCGAGCAGTTCATCGCAAGCATCACGACGGATACGAAGATTGAAATCACGGCGATGTTTGACCCGATCTACCACGAGAGCAAGCTCGCTCCGGGCCTCGGCACTGTCACCTTCGGACCGATCGCCGCAACAAGAAAGGCAGTGGACGGTTCCAGTGCCGCGATCGCCGCGCTGGCGGATATGGCGGCCGGCCCCGACGCGACCGCACGAGCAAGAGCCGCCGAACTTGCGGGGGCGATCCTCGCATCGCGCCTTTCGGGCAGCAGCGACGAGTCCAACAGCGAGGATGTATCGAAGCTTCGGTCGATTCTCGCCCGACTCGCCACGGATTCCGACTGGACGATTCGCGCGCGGACACTGGTCGCGGCAGGATGGTCGAAGCTGGATGCGATTCTGACGCAGGCGGCCTCTGCGACCGTGCGTGACGGCGAGCCGGCCGTGCGCGTACTGGCCATCCAACTCTTCGCTGTTCAACAGGGCGACGCGTTTCGCAAGGTACTGGAGCACGTCAGCCGGTCGGATGCGAGCCAGAGCGTCCGCACGATGGCCACGAGCTATCTGCTCGATGGCAGTCGGAGCCAGGCGAATTCGGAAATAATTGAGCCGTAATCGAAGCTCGCGAGGCTCATGCTTTCTTTCGCTTCTTGTTGATCCACAATCGCATCACTGCCAGCGGTCGCGTGTTCAGGACGTCGGCCGCCTTCAGCCATGCACGCCGCGCCGTCAAGATGCCGTACTGCATCTGGGCGAGTTGAGCCGGGGCATGTGAGTCCGTGTCAATCGAGAGCATCACGCCGGCGTCGCGGGCCATGCGCACGTGGCGATCGCACAGGTCCAGCCGTTGCCACGATGAGTTCAGTTCCAGCACCGTCTGGGTCGCGGCGGCCTGCTTGATGATCTCAGGTATGTCCAGATCCATCGGCGCGCGGCGATTCAGCAGCCTGCCCGTGGGATGGCCGAGGATCGTCACGAATGGGTTCTCCATGGCCGTCATCACACGCTGGGTGATCTTTCCCTTTTCCTGACGCAGGGCCGAGTGGACGCTGGCCACGACGATGTCACATGCCGCAAGAATCGTGTCCGGGTAGTCGAGCTTTCCATCCGCGAGAATGTCGCACTCGCAGCCGATGAGCACGGCGATCGTCTTATGGGCCTCGTTGAGCTTGCGGAGCTTCTCGATCTGTCGCCACATCCGATCGATGGAAAGCCCGTTGGCCTGCACGCTGGAGCGCGAATGGTCGGTGATGGCGATGTACTCATAGCCCTTGTCGCTGGCGGCCTGGGCCATCACCTCCGCCGACACGGTTCCGTCGCTGGCGCTGGTGTGCATGTGCAGGTCGCCGCGAATGTCCTCCAGCTTGATGAGTTCGTCGAACGCCTTCGCCGTCGCGTCGAATTCCCCCCGGTCCTCGCGGCACTCCGCCGGAATGCACGGCAGCCCGAGTTTCTTGTAGATGCCCGCCTCGTCCGCGCCGGCCAGTTGCTTGTCGCCGTCGAACAATCCCCACTCGTTGAGCGTCCACTTCTTTTTCACCGCGATGCCGCGGACGCGGACATTGTGCTCTTTGCTCCCCGTGAAGTATTGAAGCGCGGCGCCGAATGAGGCCGTCGGCACCACCCGGCAATCCGCCTGGATCGGCAAGCCGTCGCGCCGTTCGACAATCACGGAACCCTTCGTGTCGCCGCCGGCCAGCACCCTCTTGACCTGCGGAAGAGTCGTGAACGCCTTGATCACTTCGGGCCCGTCATCGGATTCGCACAACAAATCCAGATCGCCGATTGTCTCGCAGCCCCGCCGAACGCTGCCGGACACCTCGACGCGCCGGACCGACTTGACCCGCCGCATCGCCTCGGCCAACTCATTGGCCAGCGGCATGGCCAGACCCAGCGGTGTGCGCTCGTCTGCCTTTTCGATGAAGCTCATCCCGTCGGCGATCTGCTTGACGCTCTTCTCGCCCATGCCCTTGAGAGCGGCAAAGCGTCCGTCGGCGATGACCGCCTTCAGGTCATCCACGTTTTCGACTTTTAGTTCCTTCCAGACCAGCGCGATCTTCTTCGGCCCCATGCCGGGAATCTTGAGCAGTTCCGGCAGCCCCTTCGGAACGGAAGAGCGCAGTTCTTCCAGCAGAGAGATCTTTCCTTCCGTCAGGTACTGCGAGATTTTTTCCGAGGTGGCCTTTCCGACGCCCTGGAGCTTGGCTACTTCGCCGCGCGCGGCGATTTCGCTGATGTCCTCGGTCAGATTCTTGATGGTCCGTGCGACGCGGCGATAAGAATTAACGCGAAAAGCGTCCTCCCCCTTGATTTCGAGCAGGTCGGCGATCTCGTCGAAAATGGACTCTAAACTCTCGTTGCCCATGACTTCGAGTCTAATCCGCCGATGACCTGCGCGAAAGACCCCTCACGGCCGCGCTAACAGAACGAGCGAATTGGGCTACTCCGAATCATGCGCTCCGGTGCGCCAATAGTCGCCGGGCGTGTGAATCAAGTCGCGGTCGTCGATGTGTCGAAGCCCGGCAGCGCTGATGTACGCCACTTTTGCGTCGAGTGTCCGCTTAAAACCTTTGCTTTCCGCCGACCACGGGTAGAGCGAGAATTGCAGGGCAGAGGCGACGGCGATCGAGATTGCGAGTATCAGGCCGCGCCGCCGAGTGCATCGACTTGTCACGAGATGAGCGATCAGCCAATACACGGCTGGAATGAGCAGGAGCGTATGCCCGGCTTCCGTCATGTGAATCAGGACGAGAAATGCCGTGAGCGGCAGCATCCATACCAAGAGGAACGCATTCAGACTTCCGAACGCCCCAACCGTTGCTGGACGCAGCCTTTCCTGCCGCAACAGGCAGCCGCCCGCGCAAATAACCAGCGGCAGGCCCACCTGCCAGGCGGCTATCGCAACGAGCTTGGCTGCATTCCTGAGAAGGCCGTCGACAGCGCCCAGCCTGAAGACACTCGTATTAAGGATGACGTCGACGGTGTGTCCGACCTGGGGCACACCGCCCATCACGGGCGCCCTGCCATAAAGCCACGATTGGACACCAAAGACCCAGGCAGTCCCCATCGCAAGGACCAGCAAACAAAAAACGCGATCGGCCCGCTTGAACCGCCATGCAGTCGCCAACACCATCGGCCCCAGCCACAACAGCAGGTCGGGTCGCAGTTGCATCGAGAAAGTCAGGCAGGCAGCGGCCCAACGCATGTGCGCCGCCGACTGGTCGATGACCGCTCGCCGACAGTTCATGGCCACTAGCAGCCCTGCCGCGCATGCTGCCGAGTAATTAAGCGCTGTCGTCCCCATGAACCAGGTCAGCGGGCAAACCCCCATCGCCAGGGCGATCCACCATCCAATCGCGTCGTCTACTTCCCGCCGCAGCGCCAGATACAGGAGCCACGGAGCGAGCACCGAACAGACCACCGACCACGCCTGATACGCCGCATAGGGCGGCGCTCCACATCGGGACAGCAGGGTCCCCATGGCCACCCACAATGGATAGCCCGGCTGATGCACGGGATAAGCCGCCGGGAAACCGATCGCCGATATAAACTCCAGCTCATCTCCGTGAACGGGCGTCGGATGATCCAAAAGCGCCACCCGAGAGACGAGCAGCACCAGGAGAAGAGCCGCCGTTCGAAACGGTCGGCGCGAGTCGGCTCGGCGGCAGGCTGAAGGGATCAATTCGCTCACGCCGCGTAATGCTAGGTCTCGACGCGACCATATGCAAAACGTAGAGTACGCTTCACGATTCGTAACCTTGAGTTGAACCTCGACTCGGAGCCCTCGTCATGTCCGAAGGTCCCATCAAGCGCATCGGTATCCTTACCGGCGGCGGCGATTGTCCCGGCATCAACGCCGTCATTCGCGCCGTCACAAAAACCGCCATCTTTGACCACAAGTGGGAGTGCTTTGGAATTGAGGACGGTTTTCTGGGCCTCATCGAAAACCGCATCCGACCTCTGCACGCCGAGAGCGTCAGCAACATCCTCACCCTGGGAGGCACCATCCTCGGCACTTCAAACAAGGCGGATCCCGCGCGATTCGCGGTGGGCACCGATGCCGCAGGCAAGCTGATCTTCAAGGATGTTCGCGACAAGTGCATTGAGAATTATCGTGCCCACGGCCTCGATGCGATCGTCGTCATCGGCGGCGACGGAGCGATGAGCTGCGCGACCGGCCTTCTGCCCGGGGGCGTCCGGTGCGTCGGCGTCCCCAAGACCATCGACAATGATCTCATGCATACGCACATCACCTTCGGTTTCCAAACGGCCGTTGAAATCGGGACCGACGCAATCGACCGCATTCATACGACCGCAGCGAGCCACCATCGCATTTTGGTCGTTGAACTCATGGGAAGGAACGCGGGATGGCTGACGCTTTACGCCGGCCTGGCAAGCGGCGCAGACATTATTCTCATTCCCGAAATTCCCTACGACATCGGCAAGCTCTGCGAATTCTGTAAGAACCGCATGGCACATCGTCATCGCAGCACCATCGTCGCGGTGTCCGAGGGCGCCAAGCCGCTGGGCGGTAGTCAGTTTGTTCAGCAGACCGTTGCAGACAGCCCCGATCCCATCCGGCTCGGCGGCATCGCCCCGGTGCTTGCGAAGCAACTTGAAATGTGCAGCGGGATCGAGGCCCGATCAGTCGTCCTTGGGCATGTCCTGCGCGGCGGAACCCCATGCGGCGCAGACCGGGTTCTCGCGACGCGTCTTGGCCACAAGGCCATCGACCTGCTCGCCGCCGGTCAGTTCAACAGGCTCGTCGTGGTGCAGCACGGACAAATGACCAGCGTGCCGATCGAGGAAGTGGCCAATCGGCAGCGCCTGGTCCCGCGCGATCACGATCTCGTCCGCGCTGCCCGCGCAGTTGATACCAGCTTCGGTGATGAGTAAAGAATCCCAGTCGGGAATTCGGAAGCGGCGAGGCTCGCGCTTTGCTCATGCCCGCGGCAATGACAAGCTCGGACGTCACTCAAGATCGCGCGCTTCTGGAGTGGAGCGTTACTCTTCTCGCGATTTGGCCATTGCCCGCTGGGCCTGCTCGGCATACTCCGAATCGGGCGCCAACTCACTCACGATCTGCCACGTCGCCTGTGCCCGATCGATCAGCCCCATGTTTTGCAGCGACAGGGCCAGATTCGCCTGAAACGCCACGTTTCCCGGATTGCCGCTGACCGCCTGTTCGAAGTGCTCGACCGCCATCTCGAATTGATTTCGCTGAACGAACAGCAGGCCGATCTGATAGTGCAGATCAACATAATCCGGCCGAACGTCGGTCGCCTGTTTGAAGACGTCGATGGCCTCCTCAGTCTGGTCGGCCTCGGAGAGCGCCAGGCCAAGCTTGATCAGCGCCTTCATGTAAGTCGGATTGATCGTCGCCGCCTGACGAAAGGACGCGATCGCATCATCGAGTTGCCCTCGATTGCGAAGCAAGAGCCCCAGGCGGTAATGCAGATCGGCGTGATTGGGACTCTGAGTGATCGCATCGCGCACACGCTGAATCTGCTGCGACAGCAGGTCGGTGAGATGTTCCGGCGTGTCCGATTCACCTGCGGGGTTCGATCCCAGGATGAATCGTTCTGATTGTTGTCCGGCCGCCGCCTTCAAGTGCATGCGCGCCACTTCAGAAAACAGCAGCGTGCTGTTCGGCTCGATGTTGCGGGCCATCTCGAACGAGCTCAACGCCTCGGCAGTTCGGCCGGACGCGTGCTGCGCCACGCCGATTCCCACGTAGGCCGACAGCAGCCGGTCATTGAGCTCAAGCGCGGTCGAGAACCACTGCGATGCCTGCTCGAATCGGCCCGCGCGAAGGTGCTGGGTGCCCAGCTTGACGTTCGCCTCCAGATAGTCCGGCGATATCTGCGCCGCACGCTCGTACTGAAGCGTCGCGGCGGAGTCGTTGCCGATTCGCGCGTACATATCGCCCAGTCGCAGTCGCGTATCCGCGAATTCCGGTTCCTTTTCGATCATCTTGTGCAGATGCTCAATTGCCTCGCGAATCAGCCCCGCCTCCTCATAGGCCGAGACCACATCGTTGTGCACCGTCCAGTTATCCGGCTCAAGCGACAACGCGTACTCGTATCGAGCGATCGCCTTCTGGTGTTCCCCCTGTTTCAGGAGAAGATTCGCCAATCCCAGTTGCAGCTCCGTCTGCTCCGGGTCCAGTTCGCACAATCGAGTGTAATGATCCGCCGCGGCCTCGATCATCTCGCGCCGAAGGTATATCGCCGCAAGCCGCTCGTGCGCATTTCGCAGTGTCGGGCAAACGCTGATCGAGTCCTCGTAATAGGTGATCGCCGCGTCATCCTGATTGAGCCGTTCATGGCAATAGCCCAGGCAAAACAAAATCGACGGATTGAGCGGGTCGGCCTTTTGCGCCGTGCGCAGTTGCTCGAGCGACAAGTCCACCCTTCCCAGAGCGTCGAGGGCGCACGCCAGGCCGATCCTCGCCGCGAAATGTTCCGGGTCCTGAGCAATGATCGCCTCAAAGATTCGTCTTGCGTCCGCAATCCGGTCGCTGCGCAGCAGTTTCCCACCGAGCCGCACTCTCGCGGAAACGTCCGATGGGCAGGTCTCCACCAGCCGCTCAAGATCCTCGATCTCCTCTTCCGTGTTCGTACCGAGAATGGAGTCGAATGCACCGACCAGTTGCGCGATCAGACCGCGCCCCAGCACTTCGAGCAAATGAGACATCATGCCCCCCCTTCGGCGGCCGCCACCAGCTCCAGCGCCTCCCGGGCACTCTTGAATTCACCATTCAAGGTCAGGGCCCGGCGATACGCCGCGCATGCTTCTTCCCTGCGACCGCTCTGGCGATACAGTTCGCCGAGCAGATAATGAACATCCGGATAGTCCCCACCCGATTCGATCGCCGCGATGAGTCGTTCCATCGCCGGCCCCGATTCGTTCGTCTCCGCGTACAGCCGGCCCAACTGAATCAGCGCCTGCACGTAACGCGGATTGATCTGCACGGCCTGTTGGGCGAAGGCAATGGCCTCCTGAGTCTTGCCCAGGCGGCGATAAACTCGCGAGCAGTGATAGTGAAGGTCGGCGTAGTCCGAATGGCGCTCCAGAGCGCGTTCCAGCGTTCCCGCGAGCATGGCGAAGATCTCGCCGTCAACATCCGATGCCGGCAGATTGAGAAACGCCTCGACGAATTCGGGGTCCTGCGTGATCACGTCGCCCAGTTGATCGAGGGCGTTGCGATTCTCGCTTGCGCCGACAAATGCAATCTCCCCTGCCGTCTCGACCGGGCAACTCAGCATGGCCATCGCGAGCAGTTGAGCGATATGGGCATCGTGCGGCTTCAGTCGCTGCGCCGATCGTAAATGTCGAACCGCCTCTTCCGGCATCTGCCGTGCGCCGTAAGCCATCCCCAAATGAAGTTGCACAGACGGATCGAAGGGGCTCAGCCTCTCGGCGGCTTCAAGGCTCTTGGTCGCCGCTTCGTATTCCCCAGCCGATGCCTGGATCAGACCAAGTTGAAATCGCAGGTCCGCGCGTCGCGGCGCCAGATCGATCGCCCCAACGAGCGTTTCGATGGCCCGATCCTGCTGACCGTCGCGTAGGAATGCGTGAGCAAGGCGGATCGGAATCGCCGGATCGCGCCGCTGGTCACCGGGCGTTCTCTCCAGCTCGTCCGCGGCCATATCGAATCGCCCCTGACCGACGTGGCACGCGATGATGTATTTCGAAAGTCCCTCGGAGTTCGGGTTGATTCGTCGGGCCTCCGCAAAGTGCCGCGCCGCTGGCGCAAATGACTTGGCATTCAGCTCGCGAATGCCCTGCTTCATGTGCGCCTGGCCCAGATAGAATTTGGCAAGCGTCGCCGGCAGGCTGGACTGCTCGGCGATGGATGCGAGCAGCTCGATCGCCTCTGAATATCGGCCCGTCTCAAACGCGGCGATGCCCTTCTGGTAAATGGCGGCGGCGTTTGCCAGTCCTGATCCGATCGTCTTTTTCTTGCCAAACATGATGATTCCCTGGTCCGTTAACAATTCGCGCGGCCCTTCCATGAGCCATATTTTGCTATCGACATGGCATGTGGCAGGAATTACCTAGGATTCGACGGGGAGGCGGCAGGATTCGCATCGAGCTGTATTACAGGCGCTCACCGCAGGCTGGGCACACGGGCTCGCTCAACCCGCGGAGTTCGCCCCGGCAGCGACGGCAAAACGTCCCGCCGATCTCGCAACGTCCGAAGAAATGTCGCAGGATCGCGAATAGCGAGATCGCCAGAATGATCCCGACAAACGCGTCCAGAAATGCCGCAGGATCTTCGAAGTCTAGTCGCTCGCTGAAACGGACTGAGATTTCAGTCCCCGTGCCTGAGATGTAAGTGGGGTGTCCACCTGTTTCGGGCGAGGGCCCGTCCACCAGCCAGACGCACCAATAGTAGCTCGAAAAGGGCCAGCAAATCAGCACCGTCCCCAGGGCGCTGAGCGCCACGCACGACCAAACCGGCAGCCTGTGGCGCATTTAAATCATCTCCCCGCACTCAGGGCACCGCGGCGATTGCAATCCTATAAAGATGTACCTGCATCGGCGACAACGCGAGTGGGGATCGCGCAGGTCCGGTCGTCCAATGCGTCTCGACAACATCGCGAACGCAATGATCCCGACAACCGAGCTCGGCAGGACCGTCGGAATGGTATGAATCAGATTCGATTGCCATGCGGCGCTCAACGCCGGCACGGACGACGACCACATTCGCAGCGACTCCTGCGCCCAGTTAGCCACGATGATTCGCGCGGATTCGTTTCGCCAGATGCTGCCGGTCGGGGAGATGAAGCGCAGCCCGCGACCCGTGCGCAGCTCCGTGTGCCAGTGCCAGCCGGCGTAAAGGCCGTGAAAAACCAGCGCGATCAGCACCGCGACGACGAATCGCTGATATGCCGGCCACAATCGACGCGCGGTCCGCCGATGTATTGTCCAGAGTGACATGGAACTGTGCTTCCGACTGGTTGAGGGTTGTTCTTGCCGCCGCACATCGCGTGCCAGACAGCTCGTTCATGGATTGACTACGAATAAACACAGGCAATCTCGCAAACCGGTCCTGGGTGGCGCCGCCGGTTTCCCCGGTCTTGTGAGGATTTGACCGATGGCTATTATGGTTTCACTAGAATTTCCATCAAACCCGCGGGGTGCCACGGATGGCGACGGCGACACAGTCACAGCCGAATAGGAAGAAAAAGAGCTCGGACGAGACGCCCCTGTTGTTCACACCTGACCAGGCCGCGCTCGGCAAGCCGGTGATCCCCATGCCCAGGAAAGCAGTCGTCGCCCCTAAAAAGGCGCCTCGAAGAGAATCAAATGACGATTCGCCTCCGAAGAAGCGCAAAGCCAAGAAGGGATACGCCACCGCGGAGTCGATGTCCAAGGCCCAGCGGGAGATCTCAGTCTCAGAGTTCTTCGCCAAGAATCGCCACCTCCTCGGATTCGACAACAAACGCAAGGCCCTCCTGACTACAGTCAAGGAAGCCGTCGACAACAGTCTCGACGCATGCGAGGAGGCGGGCATCCTCCCGGACATCTTCGTCAAGATCGAGCAGACCGACGCCGAACGATTCCTCGTCTCCGTCCGCGACAATGGCCCCGGCATCGTCAAGAATCAGATTCCCAACATCTTCGGCAAGCTGCTCTACGGATCCAAGTTCCACCGGCTCAAGATGAGTCGCGGCCAGCAGGGCATCGGCATCTCCGCCGCAGGCATGTACGGCCTGCTCACCACCGGCAGGAGCGTCAAGATTACCTCGCGAACCAGCGCCAGAAGTGAGGCGCACTATTACGAGCTTCAGATCAACACCAAGACCAACGACCCGCAAATCGTGAAGGACACGACCGTCCAGGTCGATTGGGCGCACGGCACGCAGGTGGCCATCGAACTCGTCGGCACCTATCAGAAGGGCCGCGCTTCTGTTGACGAGTATCTGGAGCTGACCGCCATCGCCAATCCGCACGCGAGCTTTCAGTTTGTCGATCCTGCGGGCGGCGTCCTCGAATTCCCTCGTGGGACCGAAACAGCCCCGGAGCCGACCACGGAGATTAAGCCCCACCCCTACGGCATCGAGCTCGGCGTACTTATCAAGATGCTCAAGGATGCCCGGCAGGGAACGGTCGCGCAGTTTCTACATCACGAGTTCAGCCGGGTCAGCAGTTCCACAGCAAGCAGCATCTGCGACAAGGCGAAGATCAGTTCCCGCGCCCGTCCTTCGCGCATCGGAACTCACGAGGCCGAGACGCTCTACAAAGCCATGCAGGACACCACGATCCGCGCTCCGTCCACTGACTGCCTTTCTCCGATCGGTCCCGAGCAGATTCTCGCCGGCTTGCTAAAAGGGGTGAAGGCCGAGTTTTTCACCGCCGGCACGCGCCCCCCCGCGGTCTATCGCGGCAATCCATTTCAAATCGAAGTCGGACTTGCCTATGGTGGTGAGCTGGGGCCCGATCCCTCCGCTGAAGATGATGAAAACGGGTCAAAGAGTGAGGCCGTCGTCCGCCGCGGAAAAGTCGTTCAGGAGTCAAAGGGCCCCTCTCAGGCGAGGCTCATGCGTTTCGCCAATCGGGTTCCGCTGCTCTATCAGCTCTCGGGGTGCTGCATTTACAAGGCGGTGATCGACGTCGAATGGCGACGATATGGTCTGTCCCAGCCCGGCGGAAATCTGCCCACCGGCCCGCTCGCCATCTTCGTCCATATGGCCAGCGTGTGGGTCCCCTTTACCAGTGAAGGCAAGGAAGCCGTCGCCGACTACGACGAGATTCGCAAGGAGATCAAGCTGGCCGTGCAGGAGTGTGCTCGCAAGCTTCAGGGCTACCTCAACCGCAGAAAGAAAGCCAAGTACGAGGCCGATCGCCGCAGCGCCTTCACCCGCTACATCGGAGAGGTGGTCAACGCCTGCAACGAGATCAAGCGCGTCAACAAGCAGGAACTCACCAACCAGCTTCTCGAAGTTGCCAAGCGCATCACGGCCCGGGCCGACGAGGAAGTCGAGCTCATCGGCGGCCAGACCGGTCGCGGAAGGAAAAAACAATCGGACCTGCCCGGAAGCGAGTACGGCGAGAACACCGTCGTTGTTGACCGGGCCGAGACCCCGACTGGTCCACTCTTCACCAGAAACTGATCGCACTGGGCGACAACGACCCACCATGCGGAATCTGTACGGGCCCGTCACCCGAACAGGTGATGCGTTTGGTATCAAGAAACCGGTTATCGGCAGCGCCCTTGATCGTGTATTTCGGAGCACTTCTCCCCGCGCCCGCCTGAGCAAGCCTTTCAACAGGCTGAAGATTTCGTTCCCTGCTTGTTGATACCAGTTGCAATGCAGTAGGATACGCTTATTGGTTCGATTAACGGCGCATCGCCCATAGTGGGGAGGAACCGCATACGTCAAGTTCATCATCCTTGACCCTCGTATGCGCTCATCATTTCATCCCGAGCACCGCGCTTGAGGACCCGCATTATTAGCGCCCATTTAATTTCCAAAAGGACAAGTGACCATGTCCCAGACTCGACCGTCCCGAATGCTGTCGCGCATGTGCTGTCTCGCCATCATCGCGCTCTTGCTTCCCGCGGCGCCCTCACTCGCGCAAGTGATGAATCAGGACTACAAGCGCGACCCGAATCGAAAGCCCGAGGCCATGCGTCAGGTGCAGATGGCTCCGATCGACTTCGCCGCGATCAACCAGGAAGATGACCTTCGCGCCGCCCAGGGCCTGCCTCCGCGATTCGCGATTCCCAATGTCGTACAGATGACACCAGAGAACACCGGCGTCTGGTCGAATATGCCCAACGGACGGCGTCGCTGGACCCTTGATATCAACTGCGAGAACGCTCGTTCAATGAACCTGGGCTTCACTCGATTCGTCATGCCCGAAGGCGGTGAACTGGTCTTCCGCGCCGCCGATGCTCAGATGGCCGTCCGCCCCTTCACCGCCGCGGACAATGCGTCGCATGGCCAGCTTTGGACGCCGCCGCTAAACACCAATCACGTCGTCGTGGAAGTCACACTCCCCGCCGAACAGGTTCCCGCCCTGGACCTGATCCTCGGTTCCATCAACGTCGGCTATCGAGAGTTCGGCGAAGTGGCTGCCGAAGCTGGGGCCGGACCGCGGTCGGGATCGTGCAACGTCGACGTGGTCTGCACGATCGCAGATCCGTGGGAGGCGGAAATCAATTCCGTCGCCGTCATTTCCACCGGCGGTAGCACCTTCTGCACCGGCTTTATGGTCAACAACACGGCGCAGGACCTCAAGCCCTACTTCATGACCGCCAATCACTGCGGCATCTCGTCCGGCAACGCCGCCAGTCTCGTCGTCTTCTGGAATTTCCAGAACTCCATTTGCCGCGGTACCCCCGGCGGCGGTGGCACCGGCGACGGCACGCTGTCCGATTTTCAGACCGGCTCATTCTTCCGCGCAGCGTCTTCCACCTCCGACTTCACCCTTGTTGAGCTCGACGAAGCGCCAAACCCCGATTGGCAGGTCTCCTTCGCTGGCTGGGATCGTCAGGGCCTCAACCCGCCCAGCGGCGCCTGCATTCACCATCCCGACACCGACGAGAAGCGCATCACCTTCTATGACGGGTCATCGCTTCATCCGACTCACGGTTCGAGCTGGGGATGCTCGGCATTCCCGGGACCGGGCGACAATACGCATATCAAAGTCTACTGGTCGCTTGGCGTCACTGAGCCCGGCTCCTCCGGCTCACCGCTTTTCGACAATAACCATCGCGTGATCGGCCAGCTTCACGGCGGCGCATCCTCATGCAGCGCCACCGGCGAATCGATCTCGGATTGCTACGGCCGCATCAGCCGTTCATGGACCGGCGGCGGAACCAATTCGACTCGCCTTTCCAATTGGCTCGATACGGGCAACACCGGCGCGATGTTTGTCGACACAATCTCCGGTGCCGGCCTGGGCGTCGCCCCCGCGGGCCCCACGCTCCACCTCGGCTCGGTTGGCGGTCCTTTCACGAACCCGACCGTTGTCTACACCTTATCCAACCCGTCGCCCAGCCCCATCAACTACACCGTCTCGCTGACATCGAACTTCGGAATTCTTCTGGATGGCGGCACCAGCCCGCTCGCCGGCTCACTTCCGGCCCTCGGTGGCTCGGTCAACGTGAATGTCACACTCGGCGCGGCCATTAATTCGCTCGGCGCCGGCATCTATAACGAAACCATCGAGTTCACCGACACCACCAACAGCCGAATCGTTCAGCGACTTCATACGGTCGAGGTTGGAACGACCGACTTTTCCACCACTCCGGCTGACGGCCTCTCCGCCGGCGGCCCGGTGGGCGGTCCCTTTACGGCAACTCAGGCGTACACCGTGACCAGCACGCGCCCGACCCCCGTCAGTGTGCAGATCGCCGCCAATCAGCCGTGGATTTCCATCAATGGCGGCGCTGGACCCGTCAATTTCGTCCTCAACGGAATCGGTGACAGTCAGATTGTCACCATCGGTTACGGCGCAACCGCCAACGCCCTGGGCGCCGGTCTCTACAACGGCTCGGTCTCCATCTCCAACAATTCCGGCGGCGCAGGCACGACAACTCGGCCCGTCGCACTCGATGTCGGTCGATACTCCTATTCCGCGACCGGCCTGCCCACGGCGATCTCGGACAATACGACCACGACGCGCACCATCAACGTCGCCGACAACTACTGCATAGCCGACGTGGACGTCCAGATCGACATCACCCACACCTACATCGGTGACCTTTCGATCGATCTCATCTCGCCCACCGGTGTCACCGTTCGCCTGCACAACCGAACCGGTGGATCGACCGACGACATCCACAAGCTCTACGACGATGGGGTCACCAACCCCGACGGCCCGGGCACGCTCGGCGACTTCGCCGGCACGCAGGTGCAGGGCGTCTGGACCCTGAATGTCCGCGACAACGCCAGTCAGGACGTCGGCACCCTCGACAACTGGGTGCTTAAGATCGCCTCCACCGGTTTGGGCAACTGCGCCGTGCGTGATCTCGTCCACGATTACCCGCTGACGACCAACCCCGGTTGGAGCGTGCAGGGCCAATGGGCCTACGGCGTTCCGACCGGCAGCGGTGGCGATCCCACCTCCGGCTTCACAGGTCCAAACGTCTACGGCTACAACCTTTCCGGCCAATATCCCAACAACATGGCCACGCCGCAGTACCTGACCACAACGGCGATCAACTGCTCCGGCCTCACCGGCACGCAACTGCGCTTCCGCAGATGGCTCGGGGTCGAGTCTTCCTCCTATGACCACGCCAGCATCCAGGTCTCCAACAACGGCACAACTTGGACGACGGTTTATGACCACGCCGGCGGTTCTTTCAGCGATACGTCCTGGCAACTGTTGAACTACAACATCTCCGCCGTCGCCGATGGTCAGTCCACCGTCTTCATCCGCTGGGGAATGGGCCCGACCGACACCTCCGTCACCTACTGCGGTTGGAACGTCGATGACGTACAGATCTGGGCTTTCGTGCCCGATCCGTGCAAGGGCGTACTCGTCGCCGACATGAACGCCGACACCTTCATCGACGGACGCGACGTTCAGAAGTTTGTGAACACGCTCATGAACCCCGGATCGGCCACTCAGCAGGAGCTCTGCGCCGCCGACGTATCGGCCGACGCCAACGTGGACATGGCCGACCTTGATCCGTTCGTCAGTGCCGTACTCGGTATCTGATGAGACGGTTCGATTGAGCTTTGGCCTCTGGCGCCTCCGCCCGACGCAAGACACCTATACCGCCCGCGAGGCCGAAACGGCCTCGCGGCGCAGGTGTCTCGTTCTCGCGGCTCATGAGAATGGCCGCTGGCGATGCTGTGGAGACTGGAATTTACCTGAAGGAATCGGATAGATCGGTCGGGACCGACGCGGAAAGGACTTCGCATCCGCTTTCAGTGACGGCAATCACGTCCTCGATGCGGATGCCAAACCGATCAGGCACATAAACACCGGGCTCCACGGTGACGCACATTCCCGCTTCTAGCTTCTGCCGATTTCCCTGAACGAGGTAAGGCGGCTCATGTACGTCCAGCCCGATGCCGTGGCCGAGGCGATGGGTGAAGTAATCACCGAGCCCCTCACGCTCGATGACGTCTCGGGCAATGCGGTCAACCTCCTCGCAAGTGACGCCTGGCTTGATGGCCGCGATGGCCGCCGCCTGGGCCTCCCGGACGACACTGTAGGCAGAGACGATTTCGTCTGAAATCGCCCCGACGGAAAACGTACGCGTCATGTCTCCGTGGTATCCGAAGCGCCGGGCGACAAAATCCACGATCACCGCGTCTCCGTTGATGAAGCGGCGATGTCCCGTCGGCTGATGCGGGACCGACGCGCTGGGACCGCCCTGAATCAGATCCCCGTGAGGCGTGACGCCCATGCGCAGGAGTTGATCGATGACCTCGCGCGAGAGCTCTCGCTCCGTGATTCCCGGACGCATATGTTTTCGAACAAGGGAATAAATCTTTCCGGTGTCGTCGCACGCTGCGCGGATGGCGGAGATTTCCTCGTCGCTCTTGATGATGCGAATGTTGTCAAGCAGGCCGGGGTCTCGGACGAGCTTTGCCCCGGCCATGCCCGCTTGAAGTCGATCCCGGGCGTCGAGCCAGGTGTGCCCATCAACAAGGATGGTCGCCTTCGAAAGTCCGATTCGTTCGGCGGCGATTCTTGCGGCGACATACGGGTCGTCGTGCTCCTGCCAGGTCACGATCTCGCTATCCGGAGGAAGGCGACCGGCCTGATCCGCCTCGAAGGCGGGAACGACAAATGCGATTCTCCCGTCGGAATTGATGAACGCGCAGACGAGCCGGTCTGATGGCTCAAGTGGGACGCCGGTGAATGCAATAATGTTTGTCTTTCGGAAAACGATGACGCCGTCGGCGTCGTGCTGGGTCAGCGCAGCGGCGATTCGCTCGAGATGCTGCTGAACCAAGCCCGGCTGTATCGCCGGATCGGTGACGTCAACTGGCATGTCCCATTCCTCCGAGCTGCTCTGCCGCGCTCGGCGATCAAAGCGAGGATTCCTTGCCTCATTTTAACGTTATCAGTGGCGATTGCACGAAGAAAATGGCATTCGAGCCCATTTTGAGGACTTCGTCGATCTTGCTGTTTAGGAGTGGGTACGCTCGTCTTGAGCGTCAATCGCAAACCGGGCCGTCACCAATGACCCAGAATCGATTTTTACCGGCCTTTTTCGCTTGCAGCAGTGCCACATCCGCGGCCTTAAGCAGGTCCGTAGCGTTTGATGCCTGCCAGGGGAAGTGAGCGAGCCCGCCGCTGATCGTGAGGCAGCCCGTCGCCTCGCGGCCGAGACGACTAAACGTATGGTGCTTCATCGCTTCCCGGAATCGTTGGACAACGGGAAGAAACGCCTCGGGATGTTGCGACCCCGGTGTCCGCGGGCCCTCGGGATCCCAGAAGACGACGACGAACTCGTCTCCGCCGTGACGCGCGACAAGGTCCGACCTTCGGCTACATTGCTGAAAGAGCCGGCCGACCTCGACCAGAATCTGATCTCCGGCATCGTGTCCGTAGGTGTCGTTGTAGCGCTTGAAATCATCGATATCGAAGATGAGCGCTGTGACCGTCGCCTTCTGATGCCGGGCGAGTTCGATTTTCTCATCCAGGAACTGGAGCAAACGCCTGCGATTCGGCAGGCCTGTCAAATCGTCCGTATGAGCGAGCTGTTGCCATTTTCGTGCCTGCGTAATTCCCGCCAACACATTGCCGAACAAGGCGCCGTAGTGTCGCAGCTTGGCGGTGTCTTCGTGCGTGAAACCGCCGATCGAACGATCACCAATGCGAATCTGCCCGATGCGACGGCCGTCCTGGAGAATCGGTTCAATCAAGACGGCATCACGGTGTGCACCACGTCCAGCGCGCCCCGTGCCGCCTTCGATGACGATGGTCGCATCGCTCGCCTTCAAGGCCGTGCAGACCAGCGATGCCATGGCGTCCAGCATGGTCTCGTCGCCGGCAACCGATCGGGCAAGAATATCCGCCAATCTGGCAAGCTCCTCAGCCGTAGGCACCGGAGCGACGATGGGCTGCTCGATCCAGAGTCGTTGTGTCTGGTTGGAAGGAATCCCGAGAACGTCTTCCAACTCGCGCGCGCTCGGCGGCCAGATCACGTAGGCGTCCAGGCCGTGGGGAATAAGCTTTCTGACGACTGGCTCGTGGGCCGGATCGCAGCACAACACGAGAGGGATGTCCGCTGCCACGGATTTCATTCCGGCAACGGCCGCCTCAAGCTTGCGGCATGTTGCGTCGAAGCCGAGCAGAACCGCGTCCGTCTTAGCCCGCGGAATTTCGGCAATAGCCTCAAGGTAGGTGTTGACGCCCTCGATCGGCCGCGGCGCAAAGCATTCCGCCGCCACCGGACCCAATCGGTTCAGGTCCGCGGCGATAAGCAGCCGTCGATTGCCGTTTTCCTGTCCGGCGCTCATGAGGGGTCGGTTCCTTCGTCATCGGTATCTTCGTTTGGCGAGGCGCCGGACTCTTCGCCGAGCAGGGCTGAAACTTCGGCGGCGGACAGCGAGGTCGAAGTCGGCGGACGCGGCGTGGCTGCGGATGGTCCGGTCGGGGGCTTGCGCCGGATCATGCGTGGGTCATTGCCCGCCATCCGCATTCGTACGGCCTCATGCAGCGATGGTTCGCCCGATGGCTCGGAAACTGCAGCGGCATCGTTGCTGGCGCTGGGAGCGTCTCCTTCGTCGTCGGGCTGCGGAAATGCCGAAGCCGGTGTGAGTTGCGTGGGCGGAGGCTCTCGTCGAGGCGATGCGGCTTGATCGGCCAGAATCGCATGACCGCCGTTTCCTGCAATCCCCCGCAATTCCTCCTCGATGTATTCCAGAGTCGCCGGCTCGCCGGTCAATCCGAGGGAGATCATCCGGTCGAGTGTGCCTGAAGCCCGCGGAATAAGAACCCGCAGACGCGGAAAGTAGCGCGGTGCGAGGGTGACGAAAGAAGCCTCAAACCGGTCCAGTGAGCTGACATCGACGACGGCGATGCGCAATTCCGGACGTTCGATGAGCATGGCCATCGCAGCATAGACATCGTCGACACGGTGAATGGGCACGCCCGCGCGTCGCAGACGATCCGCGCACGCGTCCATCGAGTCCTCAAGGAATGACCCGACGAGCAGCCCTGCAAACTTCGACTGGGCCGGCGCCGTTGACATGATCCGCCCCTATGCGGAGCAAGCAGGATCCGGCGGTTCGACGTGATGCAATTGAAAAGGTGAGATACGTCGTTTCGCGGCCGCTCCGCTCCCCTAACCAGTTTATGAGGGCCTGAAACTCAAGTCAAAGCTTGCGACATCCCGATCGACACGTAATATCTTCGCTCATGTGTGCAAACAAGATGAATAATCGGACTTGGCGCAGCGCTCGGTTTTCTTGGCTTTTCCTGCTGGTTATCGGCGGAGTTCTCGGCCCGGCGCCGAGCGTGTCGCGCGCGTCGGATGCGCCGGATGCCGCCGCGATCGCCCAGCTTGGCCGGCGTCTCGATGATCTGCTCGACAGCCACCACGATCCCAAGGTGCGTCTCACGGCGCGCGTCGTCGATCTGACAAGCGGGGCCGCGATCTATGAGAAAAATGCCGACACGCCGCTGATCCCCGCGAGCAACATGAAGCTGATGGTCATGTCCGCGGCAATCGACCAACTGGGCAGGGACTATCAGTTCACGACCTCGCTTTCTATCAGAGGCCGCGACCTGGTGATCGTCGGCGGAGGCGATCCATCATTCGGCGATGAAAAGCTGTGCCAACAGAAGGGTCAGGCCGTCACGGCCGTCTTCCATGACTGGGCGGCAAAGCTCAAAGCGGCGGGCGTCAAGCAGGTATCCGGAAACATCGTCATTGACGATTCAATCTACGATCAGCAGTTCGTACATCCCAACTGGCCTTCCGACCAGTTCCAGGCATGGTACGAAGCCCCGATCGGAGGCCTGAACCTCTGCGACAATTGCGTCGATGTCGTCGCCCGCCCCGCCGCATCGGGAAAACCGGCAATCCTCTCGTTCAGCCCCGGAAACACATTTCTGCGATTCGTAAACCAGACCAAATCGGGCGGCAAGCAGACCGTCTCCGTTCGTCGCAAACGCGGCAGCGACTCAATCATCGCCACCGGCTCCGTCGCGCGACCTGCGACCCTTGGCCCCGTCACCGTCAGCGATCCCGGCCTCTTTTTCGGCTCAGCCTTCAAGACATCGTTGGCCGCCAAAGGAATCAAGGTTCTGGGCAAGGTAGTACGCGAGAAAGTAAAGCTGGGCGCTGATCGACTGCCCGAAGGCGGCCACGTCATAGCAGTTCACAGCGCGCCCATCACCGGCACGCTCCAACGCTCCGGACGAAACAGCCTGGGCATGATGGCCGAAGGCCTCATGAAGGCCATCGGCGCGCACAAGAAGGGCATTGGCTCCTGGGCGACCGGACGCGAGGCATTGTCGGAGTTCTTCGCGAAAGTCGGCGCCTCTCCCGGCCAGTATGCGATCGACGACGGAAGCGGCCTGTCCCGTAGCAATAAGGTGAGTGCCAAAGCGGCGACACAAGTCCTGGCCTACATGTATCGCGCGCCGGGCGGCGCCTTCGAAGTGCTTAAGAGCAGCCTTGCTACGCCCGGTGATGACGGCACACTCAAAAGAAGGCTCCGCGGCCCCCTGACGAAGGACCGCGTCTTTGCCAAGACCGGCTATATCAACGGCGTGCGGACATTGGCAGGCTACGTTCAAACGACGTCGGGCCGGTGGCTGGCCTTCGCCGTTTTCTTCAACGGCTCCGGCAAAACGCGACCCCTCACGCAAATCCAGGACAAGACCTGCGAAGTCCTCGCCGCCTGGCCAAAAGGTTGACGAGCGACCGTCCGATTTGATCGGATTCGCGTGCCTGATTTCGAATCAGGCTTGAGGTCCTCGCGGCGGTGCCGACGCGCCCCGCAATGACTCCACGTATCCCATTCTCAATTGGTGAAGCGTCGTATCGAGTATCCGCTTCTCCTCCGGTGTCAGGTTGCCCTTGGTCTTGGTCTCGATCACTTCGAGCATGTCGATGTGATGTTTGGCGAGTTCGAGATTCGGCGGAATCTCCTGCCCGCCCGGCCCGGCAAACCCGCCGAGACCCACGACCGCCTGCATGGCGAGCAGTTGAACCAACCCGACGAAATCCGCGGCCGGCATTCCGCGGGATTCCTGCTCCTCCACGGTCTCCGCCAGACGGGCTTTCTCCGCCGCCGCCTCGCTCTTCCAGTCGTCATCTATTTGTAGTCGCTGGTCCTGATCGCTCATGGGCGAAGTAACTCCTCCCGTGCTTTAGGTCCCTGCCTGACTTCATCAGCGACCCGGCTCAATCGTCGCACGACGGCGAGGATTAACTGATCCAGTGTGATGAGGCAAGTCTGATAAGCAACAGCCAATAATGCATCAAAAAAAAGGGGCCAGGGTCCGGGCGCGGCTGGGGGGAACCGCGTGAGTACCGGAACGCCTGGCCGGGATACCTAGTGTAACCTTTCCGATAACCCGAAAACAAGACTTTTAGGGACCTTTGCCCGGCCAGGGCAGTTGTTGGATTCGAACGAGCGATTATCACTGCAAGCCGCGCGCTATAAGGTACTTGGGAGTGCGCGGGGTCAATCCTGGGGTAGGGTTTGGTGGATGGATTCTCCGCGAATCCAAATCTTCTCCACAGACTTTCCACTGTGAATCAGGTTTTTCGCAGGCTCGGCATCGCCATCAGCGGTCCACTGGAATGATGACATATCCGCATCCTTTCCGATGCTGAGCGATCCGATGACCGAATCGAGTTGCAGCGCGACGGCAGCGCGAATCGTGGCGCATTCAAGCAAAGTCGACGCGGATGTGCCGGGACTTGATCGCGCGACATGTCGCAACTCTTCAATGATGGAGAGTGACGGCGCACTGGCAAGGCTGTCGGTGCCGAAACAGACGTTGATGCCTGCCGCGATCATGTCGCACCAGCGATGCGTTTCGTGACCGAAATAGTCGTGCGTTCGCGGGCACCAGACCACGCTGGCGCCGGCCTCTCGTATTCGCCGTATCTGATCGTCGGAAACGTAGTTGACGTGAGCGAGCAGCGGGGCGCGTGCGAGTATTCCGGTTTGCGCAAGTAGTTCGATCGCATCTTGCGGCGCATTCGTCTTTGAACGCTTAAGATTGTGTCGAGTAAGGTAGTCGTCGACAGCGCCGCCGCCTTGCCCGTACCAATCGCGCTCCTCTGTGGTCTCAAGCAGATGCATCATGAGCGGCAGGTCGAGGCGCGCAGCCACCTCGGCACAACCGGACAAATCGGCCTCGGAAACGCTGTATGGCGCGTGCGGTGAAATGCCCAGTTGGAAACGAGTGCCGTCCGCCGGCAGCAGGCCGGACAATCTCGTCTCTAAAGTCGCCGCGCTATTCGGCAAAGTCGCGGCTTCGCTGATAAGCTCCACGTAACATCGCGATCGGATGGGAGTGCCACGCAATATCTCGGCGGATGCCCCGGTTCGGGATATGTCCGCGACGCAGGTTACGCCCGCCGCGAGCGACTCGGCCGCCCCGTGGGCGATGGATCTGCTGCGATTCGCCCCGGCCTCCGGGAGTCGATTCAGCCGAATCAACTCGTCGAACCACTCCCACAACGGACGAGGTGAAATGAGTCCCCGGCACCACCCCAATTCCAGATGTGTATGTGCGTTGATCAGGCCCGGGATCAGAATCGCATCGCCGATGTCCTCATTCGAATCAGCCTCAACCTCGCCCGCACGGCCAACCGCGACGATGCGACCG
>WBZR01001216.1_pt1 | contig 31322 bp, 31 predicted proteins | sample 5204231 | NCBI WGS metagenome assembly WBZR01 (sample SAMN12412403, study PRJNA552823) | activated sludge metagenome | isolation source: activated sludge from anammox sidestream of wastewater treatment plant... | place: USA: Virginia | collected 2017-08 | reverse complement strand
TGGAAGCCTGGATTTCGACCAACGGCGCCAGATCGGTTTTGCACAGGCCTTGAAGTCGGCGATGAAATTCCGTGAGCGACTGCGCATCCTCCTCGGGAATCTGGCCGCGCCGGTCCGGAGGCAGATTCAACAGTAGCGAAGCGCCGCGTCCCACCGAGGCAAAATAGAGTTTCACGAGGTGCGGTTGTCAATCTTCCGGGTTTCCCGCGCGCCACCGTAGTGACCGTCACCGCCATTCGCACCATCGAACCACACCCCGAAGATGTCGCCATAGTTGGGGGGCAACTCGCGCAGTTGGTTGCGGTAATAAGTGATGTATTCCAATCGCCCGTACCCGGGGTGATTACGATCCCAAGAGGACAAATAAACCCCAAAACTTCGAGTGGTGCCGGCGGCAGGCCGCGGCGAGTTCTCCGACCACATCGCCCTGCCCCTCGCGTCAGGGACTGTGCTTCACCGAATGTTCCATGTATTGCGAAGGCCACAGACAAAACCCATCATGATGATTGGCGGCAAGGCCCAAGCCTTTCATGCCCGCGCCCGCCGCGGCGCGCACAATCTGATCCGCACTGAAATCACAGGGATTAAACAAGGCCGGGGATTCGTCACCATAACCCCAATCCTTGTCGGTGAAGGTATTGATGGTGAAATGAAAAAGGCCGTAAAATTCCGGTTCGTGCCATGTCAGTTACCGCAGAGCGGGCACGGGACCATACAGTTCTGGAGCTTGGACGGAATTCTCAGCGCACGTCTCAAAACTGGCGGCACCCACGGCGACGAGGAGCAGAAAGATCGCAATCTTCTTCATCTCAGTTTAATTATCCAAGTCATACGGACGGACGGTTCGGCTTCCATTTTTACCCGACCCGTCCTCGGAGCAGAAGCGATAATTGAATCGGCAAAGCGGGCAGTCCCGAATGCCCCCATTTATGGCGAGGTATGATGTTGCAAGTGCGGCATTAAGAAGTTTGTCGAGCAATTCAGCGGCTGGTAAGTTCAGGGTGTTGCCGACGCGAATGGAAACGCAATCCTCCAAACCTGACCCCGCACCATACCCACAAAAGCAAAAACGGATTTGGCGCGTGGTGCTTTTGATTTTAGCCACACCCCTGTTCCTCTCGGTCATGCTCTATTGCGGTTGCACCGGACCGACAAACCTTTCCCAATATCCGGCTGCGGACCAATCGCCTTATCGCCTGCCGTGGGCGGCGGGGAAAACCTTCCGCTGTTGCCAAAGCAATCGTGGTGTCGTCAGTCATCGTGGCCGGGAACAATTTGCCTACGATTTCGCCATGCCGGTCGGCACAGATGTTTGCGCGGCACGTGGCGGGAAAGTCATCAAGGTCACCATCAATCACGACGGGCACGGGCGCAACATGCCCAACAACCTCATTGCCATCCAACACGACGACGGCACACTCGGTTACTACCTGCACCTGAGAAAAGATGGCAGCCGCGTGAAAGTCGGCGACATGGTAAAACAGGGACAGGTCATCGCCGCCAGCGGTCACGTTGGAAAAAGCTTGATGCCGCATCTGCACTTTCACGTCATGGATTCAAACCGCAAAAGCACGCTGCCCCTCTCATTTTCCGACATTGATAAAGACAGCGGGGTTCCCCGCATGTTCAAGACCTACACTTCGGGTAATCTCCCGAATGAACCGTAGCAGACTGCGCTATTCCTTGTTCCGAAAATTGATTTTGTGACCCGGGCAATAATCTGCCCAGTTGGACGGTAGGGCGAGAGTGGAAGTTAGCTTCCGCGTACGGCGTTTGGTGTGAATAGATTTTTGATATTGCCCACTCTGGAATTGCGCTGATAAACCGCCTCATAACGAACAAGAAATGCAAGCAACCGGGGAATGGCCCGGGGGAATGACACAGAAGTTGACGTGGAGTTGGAGACAATCAGTCGCCTGGCTCTCGGACGAAGCGTTTGGCCCGCACCGGATTCAGACACACGTATCCGCACTCCGTCCGCAGGTAACTGAAACGGCCCACGTCCACTGCCAGTGCCTTGTAACGCCTGGCGAACAGATGCTCAATGAGCTTATGCCGTCGGTTGAACCGCACCGGTCGCCGCAGTTCATGACGTGGTAAATCGCGCCCGGATACTTAATCTGTAGCTTTCGTGCCGGGTTCAACAGACGGCCTAAACAGAGGAATCGTGTCACTATGGGTGTGAGACCATCCTCTTTGCTTTATTTCACTGCGGGCTGGAGCCTCAACGATTTCAAATTCATCGGCTGCCAGTCCGCCGCCACCGGTTTCACGACCAGGGTGAATTCGCCGGCCTTCGCGAGTTCCAGTTCGCCCGGGAGTTCGACCTCCTGAAACTGGGTGTAGCTCCCGGTCGCGGGGGCGGCGCCGGAAAGTTTCTGGTCGGCCACGACGACGTCAAACTTGCCGCTTGCGGTCGCCGCGAGCGTCGCCACGACCTTGAATTTGCCCGGGTGCGCCGCCGTAAACGTCCAGCTCGCGGTGTCGTGCGGATTGGTCCAATAGCCGATGTTGTCCTTGCCACCGCCGACTTCGTATTGCAACGTCCCCTGCAGATCGGCCTCGCTCGCCGGCAGCGTCACCGAGCCGTCCGGCTGTTGCTCGAGGGCCGCAGCGACCACATCCGGCCGGCCTTCAATCGTGAGTTCCACCGTGGAGGAGATCGCGTCCGGGGCTTTCGACGGCACCGCCACGACCACGCCGCCGGGAGCGGAGCGGAATGGCAACGACTTGTTGCCCGCGAGCAGCCGCGCCGACTTCACGAAGTTGCGCAGCCCCGGCACGCCCAGCACGCCGTTCGTTGGCCAGTCAAAGACGTGCAGGTAAAGGATCGTCTCCGCGCCGGCGGCCTTCGTGGTGCAACGCCCCCAGCCCAGCCGCGGGAACGGACTCGCCGACGTGCCGTAAATGGCAACGCTGTTGACCTTCATCCAGTCGCCGATCTGTCGCAGCCGTTCCAGGCTCGCGTCGGGAATCAACCCTTCGCTGGTCGGGCCGACGTTCAGCAGGTAGTTGCCGCCCTTGCTCGCGCAATCAATCAGGTTGCGCACGAGCGTTGCGGTGGATTTCCAGTGCTGGTCCGCGCGGTTGTAACCCCAGTGGTTGTTCATCGTCATGCAGGATTCCCAATAGACCCCCGGCCCGAAACCGCGCGCGGGAATGCTTTGCTCGGGCGTGCCGTAATCTCCGACGCGCTCGCTGCCCTGGTCCATGCCCGCCATGCCGGCGCGCGCCTTGCCCACGCGATTGTTGATGATGATCGCGGGCTGAATCTGGCGGACGAAATTGTAGAGGTCCACGCCGCGTTCGTGCGTCCAGGGCTTCTCCCATTCGCCGTCAAACCACAGAATCCCAATCGGCCCGTAGCGCATGAGCAGTTCCTGCAACTGGCCCTTCATGTAGTTGACGTAGCGATCCATGTCCGGCGTGCCCGTGGCGAGGTCGTTCCAGGGGCGACGCTGCCCCCAGTCCGGGTGATGCCAGTCCATGATGGAATAATACAAACAGAAATGGAGACCCTCCGCCGCGCACGCATTGGCGAGTTCCCAGAGCGGATCGCGCTGGAAGGGCGTGGACTTGATGCCCCAATCGGAGAGCCGGGACCGGAACATGGCAAAACCATCGTGATGTTTGCTGGTGATGACGATGTATTTCATCCCGGCCTGCTTCGCCGCCTTCACCCACGCGGTGGCGTTGAACTTCACCGGATTAAACTGCCGGGCGAACTTCTCGTATTGCGACACCGGCATCCTGGTTTCCTCCAGGAACCACTCGCCGTAATTGGTCTTTCCGTTCCATGCGCCGGCCGGCACCGAATAGACGCCCCAGTGGATGAACAGGCCGAACCGGGCTTCATTGAACCACGCCATCCGCGCGTCGCGCTGGGCGGGCGTTTCGTGGAGAAAATCCGGCGCGGATTCGGCCGCGTGGAACACACCCTGCAGGCAGGCGACCGCCGTCAACGCCAGCCGGAGAAAGTTCGCCTTCATATTTCGTGGAACGTCACCACCAAGATGGACGAAAACCGGGAAGAATCCAAGCCTTGGATTCCGAGGCCGACGCCCTGGAACGTGTGCTTCACCGAATGTTCCGTGTTGTGCGAAGTCCACAAACGCCCCCGTGATGTTTGGCGGTGAGAATCAAGCCTTTCATGCCCGCGCCCACCGCGGTGCGCACAATCTGATCCGCACCGAAATCAATCAGAGCTGCCTCGCTCCCGCTGATCCGGCATCACAGCGGGCTTTTGACAGCAGCGGGTCTTTGTGATGAAGTGTTTACAGCAATAGCTGACAATTCGCTCCACAAGTTTATACTGCCAAAGATCAAATCTCGAAATCATGATTAAATCCAATGCTTCCATCGCCGCGATCCGTTGCCTCGCTTTATTAGCGACGGTCACCATCGGTTTTCGATCCAATTGCGCTTGGGCGGCGCCAATCATCGCCAACCTCGCGACTCCATCGGCCATCCCCTGGAGTGAAATCGGGAGCCGGGCAACCGCCACTTATCAAGGGGACGGTCTGGCCGTCACCGCCACTCGCAACGGGGCACAGTTGAAATGCGTCTTCCAACGCCTGGAAGGAGAAGTCACTGCCGAAGGGCTGTGGTTGACGTCCACGGCCGCCGAGCCGGCGCGTGAACGCTTTCAGGTAATGGCAACGGCGGTGAGCCGCCACAACGCCACTCCGGACGCGTCATCATTTGCATTTCCGACCACCGGCACCGTCGTCATGGCGGGGCAAGTGGTCCGGTTCAATCGGCCCGGTTTGGTGGAGGAATACTCAGTGGGCCTGGACGGCATCCGTCAGGATTTCATCCTGGTCGAACCTCCCGCCGTCTCGTGGCGGCTCCCTTCCCCGGCGGAGGCGCGGGGGGCAGCGCATGAAACATTGCTCCGGCTGGAGCTTGCCGTGCATGGGGCGGCCATAGAGCCAACCGCTGCGGGCGCGCAATTAACCCTGACGCGTTCCGGGCGCCAGATCGCCTACAGCCGGCTGCGCGTTACCGACGCCGTTGGCCGGGAACTTCCGGCGCGCTTCGCCATGAGCGACCCCGACTGCGCTTCGAGGCTGGCGATTTTGGTGGACGATCAGGATGCCGTTTATCCCATCCGGATTGATCCCACCTTCAGCGATGTCAATTGGGTGAGCATGGGCGATTTACCTGGAGCGGACGATGAGATTTTTACCGCAGCCGTGGACGCTACGGACAACCTCTACATTGGTGGACAATTTCATTTGGTAGGGAATACGGTGGCGGCCGGCGTCGCCAAATGGGATGGGCAAAGCTGGAGCGCCATGGGCACGGATGCCGGCAGCGCGATTCGCGCCTTTGCCGTCAACGGTACCGAAGTGTACGCCGGCGGCAGGTTCGTCATCGGGGGCAACACCAAAGTGGGCGTCGCCAAGTGGGACGGCCAGACCTGGCAGCAGCTCGGCCAGCTTGGACTCAGTCCGATGTCGGATGTTCTGGCTTTGACCATAATGAATGGCGACGTGTACGCGGGTGGCGACTTCGTCACCATTGATGGGGTGGCTGCGAATCGGATTGCCCGCTGGGACGGAGACCATTGGCATGCCTTGGGAACGGGCTTGAACGCTTCCGTGCAGGCGTTGGCCGGGTTGAATGGGAAGCTATATGTCGGGGGCTGGTTTACCACCGCCGGTGATGCGCCGGCCTTTTACATCGCGGAATGGGATGGGAATAACTGGCAGACCGTGGGCAGCGGCTTGAATCAACCCGTCAACACTTTGCTTGCCGACAACGGTGAATTATATGTGGGCGGCGTTTTCACCCTGGCGACCAATGCTGATCACCAGGCGATTTCTGCCAATCGAGTGGCGCAATGGGATGGGAGCGCTTGGAACGCCATGGGAGGTGGATTCAACCACGTCGTCAGAACCTTGGCGGTGTGGAATGGCAATTTATACGCCGCCGGTACGTTCACGCAGGCAGATGGGAAGTCCAGTCCCCGCATCGCCCAATGGAATGGCACCGCCTGGGATTCCGTGGCCGGTGGATTGAATGCCACAGTAAACACCTTGGTGGTGCGGAGCGACGGCCTGTTTGTGGGGGGAACTCAGGTTCTGGCCACCAACCTTGCGACGGGTCCAGTTTACGTGAATCGCATCGCGCACTGGAACGGGAGCGCCTGGCGTCCTCTGAACAGCGGCTTCAGCTCCTGGGTGTACGCGTTGGCCGCATCCGAAACTAATCTCTACGTCGGGGGCAATTTCAACTCGATCGGCGACTTGAAGGCCAACTACATCGCGCGCTGGGACGGCACGGGCTGGAGTACCCTGCAGGGCGGCATGAATAACCCGGTCTATGCTCTTACCTACGTGGATGGCGCGTTGTATGCCGGAGGTTTCTTCACGCTCGCCGGAGCGACCCCGGTCAACGGTATTGCCAAATGGAATGGCAACGCTTGGAGCGCGTTTGGCGGCGGCATGAACAATCCCGTCCATGCGCTGGCCGTGACCGGCACCACCGTCTATGCCGGGGGCGAATTCACCAAGGCCGGAAATGTGACCGCCAATCGGATCGCCAAATGGAACGGGAGCAGTTGGAGCGCACTCGGCACGGGAATGAACAACCAAGTGGAGGTCTTGCACTGGATGAATGGCGAGTTATATGCTGGAGGCCGGTTTACGACCGCCGGAGGCCAGGCCGCCAATTACCTCGCGAAGTGGGATGGTAATGATTGGTCGGCCGTGGGTGGAGGCGTCAATGGCTGGGTTTACGTCTTGGACACCTGGAATGACCAACTCCTGGTGGGAGGCTCATTCACGGACGCCAGCAACTCCGATGCAACCACCGTCGCCGTCGCCAACATCGCCAGATGGGATGGCACGCATTGGCACGCCTTGGGCACGGGACTAAACGGCAGTGTCCGCGGGCTGGCCGTGGTGGGCAGTGATCTTTACGCCGGCGGCTGGTTTACGGTCGCGGGAGGAAATCCCGCCCCCTACATGGCAAAATGGGACGGCACCGACTGGTCCCCGCTCGGGTCCGGATTGGGAATCAGTTCACCGTACGTGGAAGCACTAACCACAATGGGCAACCGACTCTTCGTCGGAGGACGTTTTATGACCGCCGGCGGCAGGGTGTCCCCCTACCTCGCGCAAGCCATCCTCGGCACTGCCCCCATTCCGCTGCATTGGCAACTCGCCGGTGACACCCTCGTTCTAACTTGGGACGATCCGAATTTCATGCTGGAATCGGCGTCCGAAGCTGGCGGACCGTATGTCGAACTGCCCGACGCCACCAGTCCGCACCCCACCCCGCTAACCGGGCCACGACGTTTCTTTCGCTTGAAGTCGCCCTGAGACGACAACTTTCCAATCGCCCGACGGAACTCAATGGGGCGCTTTGAAATTAGGAAATTTTGACCCGCGTCAAAGTTGGACTGATAGCCTTCAGTCAGAGTGACGCCATGAGCGACGAGATTGTGACGTTGGATGTGCGGGAGGAAATCAGTCAGGGCCGCGAACCGTTCGGCATTATCATGCGCACGGTGTCCCAGTTGCAGCCCGGCCAAAAATTCCGGCTGCTGGCTCCGTTTGAACCAGCTCCCCTGTACACGGTGTTGGGCAACAAAGGTTTCACCCACGAAACCAAACAACTGGATTCCGACGTTTGGGAAATCACTTTTTCGCCGGACCGCGCGTCCAAATCCGCCCCTAAAAACACGGCGCCCGCCGTGCCCGTGAACGTGAATGAACCCACTTCCTTCATCGAAGTGGACGCGCGCGGGCTGGAGCCGCCGCAACCGATGGTAACGATTTTGGAAGCCGTGGCCAAACTGCCGGCCAAAACGGGAATTCGCGCCCGCACCGACCGACGGCCAATGCACCTTTACGCCCACCTCGAAGAACGCGGTTTTTCCAGCCAGACCACCGAGCAATCCGATGGCAGTTTTCTGACGGAAATTCGTCCACTCTAATCCCCGTGAATCAACGCCGCCTTGTCCGCTCGTCGCGACACCTCAGGCGCGCCCTTGTAGGGTCGGCGCCATGCGGCGAACCGGCGTGCTGATTGCTCTGCTGTTGGCTCTCAACCTGGGCGGCGCGGCGGAATGGATTCGCGCCGGCCGCAATGCCAACCCGCCTGAAGAGTTCCGGTATTGACTACGCGGCAGTGCGGGAACGGGCCAGGGATGACGAATGCTGTCCTGCACCGACGATGTAAGGAATCTGGCTCGCCGGCTCGATGGCAGGCCGGCTGCTCAATACACAGCGCTGAATGGCCAATGGCAGATTTGAGCTGGCCGCGTTGGCGACGGTCAGCGACGGCGCCAACCGCGCCACCTTACACGCGGCTTGCCAATTCCCCGCGGGTGGACAAATTGCCTTCGTCACGAACGGAAGCACTGTGATGACCACCATCCAAGGCTACGATCATCTGAACCGGTACCCCAGCATCGCCTCGTCCTCGTTCTCGTCCTCGTTTGACTATAAATACAACGCCGCCAGCCAGCGCACCTCCGTCGCGAACGTGGCCGGCAGCTATTGGGAGTATGGCTGCGACAGCCTGGGTCAGGTGACCAGCGGCAAGAAGTAATGGAGCGATGGAACGGCGGCTTGCCCCGTGAGATACTATGAGCCAGTTCAACTATGTTTACGTGCTGCGCAGCGTGTTGGCTGGCAATTTCTACGTGGGGTTGACGGACGATTTGAAGCGGCGGTTTCGAGAACACCAGGGCGGCTTGGTGCCATCCACGAAGCATCGTCGGCCTTTCGCGTTGATATATTATGAAGCCTGTCGCAACCGCACGGAGGCCGTCCGCCGCGAGAAATATCTCAAGACGGCTTGGGGAAAGCGTTTTCTCAAATGTCGTTTGCGGGATTATCTCACGGGGTAAAGGCCGGCAATTTGATTACACGTTCGACGACATCGGCCAACTGAAGACCGCGCAAGGCAAAGACCGGGTCATAAACACCAGCACATGGGCCAAGACGAATGCGACGCTTGCCAATGGCAACAACACACTACACGGCCACGGCCAAAGACACGTACGATCGCACTGCCTCCGACACCCTCAACCTGTCCCTGCCCGCCACCCTCAACTTTGCCTACGATTACAACGGCAATCTCACCAACGATGGACGGCGCGTGTTCGAGTATGATTACGAGAACCAGTTGACCAACGTGTTTGTGGCCGGCGCCTGACGCAGTGAGTTCAAGTATGACGCCTTTGGCTGGCGGCGCGTGCGCCGGGAATACACCTGGCAATCCAGCGCCTGGGTGAAGACGAACGAGGTTCGCTACGTTTACGATGGCCTGTTGACGGTGCAGGAGCGGGATGCGAATAATCTGGCCATGGTCAGCTACACCCGGGGCAACGACCTGAGCGGCACGCGGCAAGGCGCCGGCGGCATCGGCGGGCTGCTCGCCCGGACTGATCACTCAACTCGCATCTCTCAACCCTCAGCCGCCCACGCCTACTACCACTGCGACGGGAACGGCAACGTGACGGCGCTGGTGGACACCAACGGCTCCATCATCGCGCGCTACCAATACGATCCGTACGGGAATCTGTTGGGCATGTCCGGGCCACTGGCTGAAGCGAACACCTACCGTTTCAGCAGCAAGGAATGGTGCGCCAATGCAGGGCTTTACTACTATGGCTTCCGGTTTTACGAGCCAAATTTGCAGCGGTGGCCAAATCGAGATCCGCTCGGAGACATTGCCAGTCTGCCCGTGAGGACAATAGGTATAGCGCCTTTGTACGAATCCGACGACGGTGGCGGGATGACCGACGGGGAATTCCAAGGTGCGATGGCACGGATAAATTTATCTCTCTACACGGCTGTCGGTAACAACCCCGTGAGTATGATCGACACCTTTGGCCTCGACCCGTTCCAGTTGTTCCCCGACCCGGACGCAGCAGCCAAAGATGCTGCGTGCTACATCAAAAAACACCGGCTTGAAATCAAGGATGAACATTTCGAGCAATCGGCAGCGATTTTCAAAGGCAAAGACGGCAAGTATTATTACAACTTTCCTCAGCACGGCAAGAGTGTGTTCCCGGCCGTTTCCGACGCAGACTACGATTTCAAAAAAGATCCGAAGGACACGCTGGCAGGACACATTCACGACCATGTGAGGGGCGAGCGGTTCTCGGACAAGAACGATCCTCCAAAAGGTACGCCGAAGGACATCGAACTCTACAAAACGAAAAGCATTCCGGGCTATCTTCTGACGCCCAAGGGTGACATCAAGAAGTACGATCCGAAGACTGACAAGACCACGACCATCGGGAACTGCAAATGATCCTCAAGCTTCTGCGTGCTTACTTAAGCCCGATGAAGGTGCTCACGGCGACTTCGCTGATCATTTGCTTGAGTGGCTGTTCGACGTCGACTCGCCTTAGCGATTCGGCCGCGCAGCCGGAACCTGTCTTGATCGTTTACCACGTTAAGCCGGGTGCGGAACAGGCGCTTGAGGACGTGCTTAAGCGTGCTTGGGAAATCTACCGCAGCGAACGGTTGGTTTTTGACAAGCCTCACGTCTGCGTGCGCGTTAAAGAGGATGCGGAGAAAATCCGTTTCGTGGAAATGTTCACTTGGGTCAGTTATTTCGCCACTGAACACCCCCCGGACTCCGTAAAAAAGATTTGGGATCAGCTGCAGTCGTTGTGCGAAGATCGCGGAGGTAACACGGGTGTCGAAGTCCGACAGGCCGAAATCCTCACGCCCTGAACCGGCTGTCCCGCACAAGCGGGGAGAAGGAATCTAGCGGCGCTGATACCGTTTCCAATGTTGTTCACAAGGGTGCGGAGCGACGCCCCGGGAAGCGGGAGCGACGCGCCCTTGTGAACCACTTGGCGGCGGGCGAGAGTCCCGCCGGCAGTCGCCGCTTTGCCCCGACGCTTCACGGTCGTAGCGGCGCAGTCCCCACAAGGACCAGCCTGGGACCACCGGTGGCGGCGGGTGCGTCCGGGGCCAACCGCGTCTCGTGGGATTGGCAGCGGAGCGCGGAGCGGATAGAGTTTGCCGGACCGAACGGGTGGTGACGATGCGATTACAACTACAACGACGCGGCCACGAAGCGTTTTGCTGCCGAAATGTCCGTCGCCTGCGGCGAATCATGCCTACACCACGCCGCCGCCCTCCCTCCTGTCGGGAGTCCGACCATTCCCAGGTCGCCCGTTGGCTAAACAGAGACCCCATCAACGAGATCGGGTTCAATCTGCTGATTCGTAGCCAGAACCCGTTCAACCTCGACGAGGAGAAGAACCTTTACGGCTTCGTTCGCAACAGCCCGGGTGGATTAGTTGACTCGGACGGTCGAATCGTACCCATTCTCATAGTTGCCGGTTGGGCAGCTTGGCAAGCCGCATGCACGATCCATGCGGCAAACAAAGCTGTGGAAACGTTCCCAACTGACGACAAAAACAACATTGCATGGCAAGCTGTGTACACAGCAGATGCACTGGACTCTTTCAAGACTATTGGAATGTCTTGGGCAATATATGGGGCGACATCCTCGTCGGAGAGCCAGAAATCAGGGACCAAGGTGCTGGTCTGTACGGAACATTGATGGCTCATAATATTTTTCGCAGTTGTGAAGAGTCGTGTCGCAAATGTCCAATCAAATGAAACATTTGGGGGCTTTGATCTTTGGTGTTTTGGTTGTGTGCCTGGTGATTCTGGGCTTATTCGGATATCGCTATTGGGTAGTCGGGGGAAAAACACAGCGTGAAATCATTGATATTTACCGTCTGGTTTCACCGGGCGACAGCTTAACCGAGCTTGAGTCCCATATTGCCACGAGCAATTTTACTCGCTTGCGAATAAAGGAGATTTCGACAACGCAGGTTGCCTTGGTTCCGACAGCCGTGACCCGATTTGCGAATGATTGGGTGCTGTTTCTGACGCTTGAAGATGCTAAGATCTCTGCGATGCGAATCAGAACGCTTGAGAGCCAGATGCACCATCCTGGGGATGCACCGCCAGACAAAGTCCGAACGACAGGGCCGTGAAGGGGCAGTCTCACTACTGACAGCAAATTGCAGATGTGACGACGATGCAAATACAACTACGACGACACGACGGTGAGAGCCGAGGCGGTTGGGACGGCAACCGGGTCAGGCCCAGGCGGCAAGACAGTGCTGGGCATCTGTCGAGAACGGAACATTGCGGAGCAGACGTTCTACCGGTGGCAGCGGGTGTTCGGAATGATGGAAGTCTCCGAAGCGCGGCGCTTGCGAGAGAAAACGCCGCTGCCGATGGCATGGATCCCGCAACGATTGAACATGGACCCCAAGGCGCACCTGGCGCATCCGCGCCACCGACAGCGCCGCGGCAAATGAAAAAGCATGACACTATTGCCCGACCTCTTTACGACTTTACACGAACCATGAAAACCAAACCACTCACCACCCTGCCCGCCTGGAAGGCGCTGACGCGTCACCGGCAAGCCATCGAGAAACTGCATTTGCGCGAATTCTTCGCGCAGGACAAACGCCGCGGCGAACGGTTCACGGCAGAAGGCGCGGGCCTCCATCTTGATTACTCCAAAAACCGGATCAACGCTGAAACCCTGCGGCTGCTCCGCCAACTGGCCAGGGAGACGGATTTGCGCGGCAAGATTGCCGCCATGTTTCGTGGCGATAAAATCAATAGCACCGAGAATCGCGCCGTGTTGCACACCGCACTGCGCGCGCCACGTAACGCGGTGATTCGCGTGGACGGTAAAAACGTCGTGCCTGAAGTCCATGCGGTGTTGAACCAGATGGCTGATTTTGCCAATCGCGTCCGCACCGGCAAATGGAGAGGTCACACGGGACGCCGCATTCGCAATGTGGTCAACATCGGCATTGGCGGTTCGGATCTCGGCCCCGTAATGGCCTACGAAGCGCTCCGCCATTATAGCGATCGCTCCCGGACCTTCCGCTTCATCTCGAATGTGGATGGCGGGGATTTCGTGGAAGCCACGCGCGATCTCGATCCCACCGAAACGCTGTTCATCATCTCCTCAAAAACTTTCACTACGCTGGAAACCATGACCAACGCGCACAGTGCGCGGACTTGGTTGCTGCGCGCGTTTCGCGGCGAGGCGAAAGCGGTCGCGCGACATTTCGTGGCGGTATCCACCAACGCGGAGAAAGTTTCCGAATTTGGCATCAATCGCGCGAACACGTTCGGTTTCTGGGACTGGGTGGGCGGCCGTTATTCCATGAATTCAGCCATTGGACTTTCAACCATGATCGCCATTGGGCCGCAGCACTTTCGCGCCCTGCTCGCCGGCGCGCATGCGATGGACGAGCATTTTCGCACCGCGCCCTTCGCGCGGAACCTGCCGGTGCTGCTCGGCCTGCTCACGGTTTGGAATACGAACTTCCTCCATGCGGAAACGGTCGCCGTGTTGCCCTACGAAAATTACCTCAAACGCTTTCCGGCTTACCTGCAACAATTGACCATGGAAAGCAACGGCAAACACGTCACGCGCGACGGACAGGCGGTGAATTACGCCACCGGCCCGATTTTCTGGGGCGAACCGGGCACCAATGGCCAACACTCGTTCTACCAGCTCATCCACCAGGGCACGCGCTTGATTCCGTGTGATTTCATTGCGTTTGCCCGCCCACTGACACCGCTCGGACGGCATCACGATCTGCTGCTGGCGAATGTCTTTGCCCAAGCCGAAGCGCTGGCTTTTGGCAAAACCGCTGTGGAAGTGAAGGACGAAGGCGCGCCCGCCGCCTTGGTTCCGCACAAGGTTTTCAGCGGCAACCGCCCCTCAAACACCATTCTGGCGGACAAGCTGACACCCGCCGCGCTCGGCAAATTGGTCGCACTCTACGAACACAGCGTGTTTGTGCAGGGCGTCATCTGGAACATTGACTCGTTCGATCAATGGGGCGTGGAACTCGGGAAAATTCTGGCGCAACGGATCGTGCCTGAATTGGAAAGCCGCACCACACCAAAATTGAAACATGACAGCTCGACAAACCACCTCATTCGTCGCTACCGTAAAATGAAGGGAAAATAATGAACGCACCAAACTTGAAAGAACAACAACTCCGCAAAATTCGCACCCAGGCCGGCTTCATCGCCGCGCTGGATCAAAGCGGCGGCAGCACCCCCAAAGCCCTGACCGCGTACGGGCTCAAACCCGACGCCTGGAGCAACGAAGCGGAGATGTTCACGCTCGTCCATCAGATGCGCGCCCGCATCATCACCAGTCCGGTTTTCAGCGGCGACCGGATCCTCGCCGCGATTTTGTTTGAGCGCACCATGGACGGCGAAATCGAAGGCCAGCCGACAGCGGATTACCTCTGGAATTACAAACGCATCGTGCCGTTTCTCAAGGTGGATAAAGGCCTGGGCGAGGAACGCGATGGCGTGCGTTTGATGAAGCCGATGCCGGGTTTGGACGCATTACTGGAACGCGCCAACGCCAAGCGCATTTTCGGCACCAAAATGCGTTCCGTCATCAATCAAGCCAACGCGGCGGGAATTCGCGCCATCGTGGAACAGCAATTTGAAGTGGCGGCGCAAATCAACACGGCCGGGCTCATGCCCATCGTCGAGCCGGAAGTGGACATCCACTGCCCGGACAAGGCGGAGGCGGAAGCCCTCCTCCTAACCGCGCTGCTTGAGCACCTCGACGCCCTGCCGGCCGGCCGCCAAGTCATGCTCAAGTTGACGTTGCCCGTGCAGGATGACGGCCACGCCCGGCTCGTCAAACATCCCAACGTCCTCAAGGTGGTCGCGCTCTCGGGCGGATACTCGCGGACTGAAGGCAACACGCGTCTGCGACGGCAACACGGTGTCATCGCGAGTTTTTCACGCGCGCTTGCCGAGGGCCTGTCCGCCCAGCAATCCGATGTCGAATTCAACGCCCAACTCGACGGCGCCATTCAGGACATTTACGAAGCGTCCACGGCGAAGGCTTGATGCCGAGATGGCAACCGCTGAAACGCCGGGCGCAAAACATTCAGCGGTTGACAACCGCTAACTGAAAGGATGACAGAAGGCCCGCCAAGTCTTTCGAGGCGGGCCTTCTCTTCTGATTACGCACGATGATTGCGGCGTGGATGAATTTGACCGTACGGCGACGTAAAACATGATCCGCCGCTTTAAGTAAACTTGCTTCGCGGTTGTTTGCGCGGATACTGATGACCATGAGTACAGACCTCAACCCGGATGAAGTGTTGGACATGCGCGTATTCGTGCCCATTCAGCGGCACGAGAAACTATTAAAGCTCTTTCAAGAGCTGCCAGTCGGCCAGAGTTTCACGTTCATCAACGATCACGATCCCGTGCCGCTCTATTACGAATTCAAGTCCATCCACGGCGACGTGGTCGGCTGGGAGTATCTCAATCGCGGCGGCCGCGATTGGAAGGTCAAGGTCACGCGCACCGGCGCGTCGCAGGGACGCGACATGAGCCGGGTCGCCACGCTGCTGGATCTGCGCAACGTGGGCGCGGCGGAGTGGAGCAAGGTGGTGTTCCACCGCTACGCCATGATGGAGACGGATACAGTGATGGAATTGATCGCCAAGGAAGCACCAACGGCCATTCATGACATTTTCAAAAACAAATTCGCGGGCAAGCACACCTGGATTGGCCAGCAAAAGGCACCCGGTGAATACGTCGTTCACATCAAAAAAATCGCGGCGAGCGGCCTGGGCGAGGAAGGCTTTGCCGTGGTCAACGAAATGGATTTTCGCCCCCACCCGCCCGCTCAACGGCACGACATGTTTTACCGGGCGTTCGCGGATATCAAACCCGGCGAGGCATTTGAATTCATCAACGATCACGATCCCAAACCGCTGTATTATCAGATGGAAGCGGAGAGCAAAGAACCCTTTCGCTGGGAATATCTGGAGAAAGGTCCGGACGATTGGAAAGTTCGCGTGTCCAAAATCAAAACGGCGTAGGCGGCGCGATTCGGCATCGGCCGGCATTCCGGACACCCCACAGCCCGATCGGCGCGAGATCGGCTCCGTGAGATCCGTTGACGAAATCACATGAACGAGAATCATTCCGACGCGTTGGTGTTTTTCGGCGCCACGGGCGATCTGGCGCACAAAAAAATCTTTCCGGCCCTGCAGGCCATGGTCCGCCGCGGCACGCTCAAGGTGCCGGTCATTGGCGTCGCCAAGTCCGGCTGGAATCTGGACCAGCTCAAAGCGCGCGCCCGGGACAGCGTGGAAAAACACGGCGGATTGGATGCCCCGGCCTTTGCGAAGTTGTGCCAATTATTGCGCTACGTGGATGGCGATTTCAATGATGCCGCCACCTTTCAAGCACTGCGCCGCGAGTTGGGCCAGGGGCAGCGCCCGGCGTTCTACCTCGCGATTCCGCCGGCGGCTTTTGCCACGGTGGTCACGCAATTGGTCCAGGCGGGATGCACCCGGGGCGCGCGCGTCGTCATCGAAAAACCCTTCGGTCGCGATCTGGCATCCGCACGCACATTGAACCGGATTCTGCTTCAGCACTTTCCGGAACGGGATATTTTCCGCATTGACCATTACCTCGGCAAAAAGCCCGTTCATAACATGCTGTTCTTCCGTTTTGCCAACACGTTGCTCGAACCATTTTGGAATCGGCGCTATGTCGAAAGCGTGCAGATAACCATGGCGGAGCGTTTCGGTGTGCAGGGGCGGGGCGCATTTTACGAACAGGTCGGCACCATCCGCGACGTGATGCAAAATCATCTGTTCCACATTCTCGCACATCTGGCGATGGAGCCGCCGGTGCGGACGGACAGTGAATCCATCCGCGACGAAAAGGCGAAGGTGCTTAAAGCCATCCCGCCGATTGCGCCAGACAACCTGGTGCGCGGTCAGTTCCGTGGCTACCGCAACGAACCGGGCGTGGCTGCCGATTCGCGCGTGGAAACTTTTGCGGCGTTCAAACTGGAAGTGGATTCGTGGCGCTGGCAGGGCGTGCCGTTCTATCTGCGCGCCGGAAAATGTCTGCCGGTCACCTGCACCGAAGTTCTGGTGCGTCTGCGACAACCTCCGACCATGTATCAAGGCTACCCGCTGACGCCGAATGCCTGTCGCCTGCGCATGAGCCCGGACATTGAATTTGCCTTCAATCTCAACACGATCACGTCCGATGACGAATCCACCAGCGGCCAGATGGAAGTCATCGCGCAACACCATCCGCACGCGGGCGAAATGGATGCCTACGAGCGCGTACTCGGCGACGCGATGGCTGGCGATCAAACCTGGTTTGCGCGCGAAGATTACGTGGAGGAAGCGTGGCGCATCGTGGCCCCCATCATCAAACGGACTGCGCCCGTTCCCGAATACGAGAAGGGCACCTGGGGGCCGCGCGAAGCGGAAGCGCTCGCGCCACTCGGCGGCTGGCACAATCCGGTGGTTGCGGAATCAGCCAAGATCCAATAGTCCACTGACGGCCACCACCCGAGGAGGCTGCCAACAACCTGCTTCTCCTTTCAAAGCAGAGAGAGGGATCCGTTTAGAAACTCAGGACGCGAACTTTCGTTCGACGATGCCCCCTGCCCCGGCCTATTTGGCGATGAAAATGTCGATCGTTGCGCCACGCTCACTCGCCCACGGCGAGTTGAATTGTCGCTTCGGCGTCGCCCGATCCTTTGCTGATTACAACAGAACAAGTGCGGTTGTCTTTCATGGCCTGGATCATGGACATCTCGCCCATGTTCGCGGTAGATTCAATTTTCCAGCCCTCGGCTTTCAGTTTCTCCTGATATTCCCTGGCGACTGCCGCCAAAGGTTGCTGAATTTTCAAATGCAAAATCTCCAGCTTATCCTGAGTCGCGTTCATGAAAGGTTTGGCCCCCGCGAGGATCGGCACGTCCTTGGGAAAAGAATCCGGAATACTGACGGTGTCGCCCACCGTCATGGCGGATTTGCCGTCCTGACCTTTGATTTCCATCCGAAAATCATCCCCGGATTTGGATTGTGTGATTTCCACATTGCCGTCGTCGGTCTTGATCGTGCGCTTTTGCTTGCAACCACTGACCCCAATCAAGAGGACTGTCAGGGTTATGAGGAGCGATGTTTTCATAAGGGTCCAAAGGTTAATTTTGGTGTAGCAGGCTGTAAAACAAAGCGGATTATAGGCGCTCCACACGAGCTGTCAACTCGCCGGAACGCGGGCGCCCGCAGCCGTCAAAGAACCTGGGTGCGTGGCGGCGCGACCTCGCGCCGCCCCCAGCCTGCATTAGATTATGCGCCAACTGATTCCACTCCACTTTGACCGCTACAGCTGCGATTGGGCCGCCGGGACACCATCGCCGCTGGCTGCCCGTTTGAGGCATCTGGCGGGTTGTCTCCGGAGCAACTTTGTTCCGCAAACCAGACGGTCTCCGTCACAGCATCAAGGGTGCGTCATGGCTTCCGGACGGACCTGCCGGTCGAACTCTTCTGCGGACAGATAGCCGAGTTTCAAACAGGCCTCGCGCAGACTCAGGTTTTCGACGTGTGCCACGTGCGCGAGATGCGCGGCCTTATCGTAGCCGATGGCCGGGGTCAGCGCGGTCACGAGCATGAGGGAATTTTTCACGTGGGCATCAATCTGGACACGATTCAACGCCATGCCCTTGATCAGGTAATCCACAAATCCGTGGCTTGCGTCGCAAAGCAGCGTCACCGAATGCAGGAAGTTGTAAATCATTACCGGTTTGAAGACGTTCAGTTCGAAATTGCCTTGTGAACCGCCAAAAGCAATCGCCGCGTGGTTGCCGTGTATTTGCACGGCGATCATCGTCATGGCTTCGCACTGGGTGGGATTCACCTTGCCCGGCATGATGGACGAACCGGGTTCGTTTTCAGGAATTTGCAATTCCCCCAAACCACAGCGCGGGCCGGACGCCAGCCAACGGATGTCATTGGCGATTTTCATCAATGATCCGGCCAACGTCAGAATCGCTCCGTGGGCATAAACCAATTCATCATGCGCGGACAAGGCGGCAAATTTATTCGGGTGCGATCGGAATGGCAGTTGGGTCAGCGCGGCGATTTTGGCCGCCGCGCGCTCGGCAAATTCCGGATGCGCGTTTAATCCCGTGCCGACCGCCGTGCCGCCAATGGCCAGATCGTAAAGTCCGTCGGCAGATTGCCGCAGTCGTTCGATGTCACGCGCCAACAAGCTCGCCCAGCCAGACATTTCCTGTTCCACCGTAAGCGGAGTGGCGTCCTGCAAATGCGTGCGCCCGATTTTGACCACGCCGGCAAATTCCCGGGCCTTGGCCGCGATCGCCTCGTGAATTCGTTGGATCGCGGGGAGCAGATCGCGCTGCATGCGTTCGGCGGCGGCGATGTGCATGGCGGTTGGAAAGGTGTCGTTGGAGGATTGGGAACGGTTGACGTGATCGTTCGGATGGATGGGATTTTTGGCGCCGCGCACGCCGCCGGCCAGTTCGATCGCGCGATTGGCGATCACTTCGTTGACATTCATGTTGGTCTGAGTGCCGCTGCCGGTCTGCCAGATACGCAATGGAAATTGATCGTCCAGCTTCCCGGCAATGACCTCATCGGCCGCCGCAACGATCAATCTGGCCTTGTCCTCGGGCAACTTCCCCAAGTCCGCATTCACCAGGGCCGCCGCCTTTTTGAGGATCCCAAAGGCCCGGATCAATTCGGGCGGCATGAGATCGCGCCCGATGTCAAAGTGGATGAGCGAGCGCTGCGTTTGTGCGCCCCAATAAACACTGGCGGGCACCTCGATCTGGCCGAGGCTGTCGGATTCCGTGCGAACGGTTTTCACTTTGTCTGAAGAACTCATAATTATTTTTCGGTTCGATACGGCAGCGGTGCATGTTTCACCGCGCACAAGAAAATCTTACTGAAGCGGCCGGGTGTATTAAATATGTATTTCAAGTGCATGTTTAACTTGCTCCGCAGCAAAGCGGTCCCCATACTGTCCGCGGCATGCAACTGAGTGTGTATTCCGATTACGCGGTGCGCGTGCTGGTCCAGACCGCTCTGGGCGCTCCCCGGCGGATGACCGTGGCCAGGGTGGCGGAAACCTTTGCGATTTCGCGCCATCACCTGGTCAAAATCGTCAACGATCTCGGACGACAGGGCTACCTGAACACGCAGCGCGGCGTGGGGGGCGGCTTCACGCTGGCGCGACCCGCTGAAGACATCCGGGTGGGAGACATTGTGCGGCTGGGCGAGGAGAGCGAGACGATGGTGAATTGCCGGGACACTCGCAAGCAAGTGTGCCGGTTGCAGCCGGCCTGCCAGTTCAAAAGCGTGTTGACGGAGGCTTCCGCCGCCTTTTTTGAGGTACTGGACCGCTACACCCTGGCGGATTTGATCCGGCAGCGGGCCGTCATCCGGACGACGCTGGGACTGGACGATGGCGGAACGACTGGAACAATCCGGCCGGCGGGACGACTGAAGGTGACGATATGAAAACAACCAGGGCAATGAAACCTTCCCCGTGCGGCTCCGGCCATCTGGACGAAAATGCGGTTTGCGACCGGTGCGGACAGTTTGGCGCATATCATTTCGGTGAGCGCACCCTGTGCGAGGAGTGTTACACGGGCAGCGGTTCGTGCTGCCCGGAATTCGGAAAGGACGATTTATGGCCGGAGGAACCGGCCGACATAAAAACCAAAAGGAAAGAAGCATGAGTACACCAATTGTGGACCGGGACCTAACCCGGCAAGCGCCCTCCAGCCCACGCGAACGGCTGGGTGGCTACGTCATTGCCAAACGCGCCGTGGACAAATGCCGGGCGGGCCTCCGCGGGAAATTGGGCGAGTATAATTTCGATTGCCCGCTGGACAACGTCCTGTTCGCCTTCAAGCAAATCACCGGCGCACAATTCCAGGCAGCCGTGCAGGCGGCCAAGACTTATGAGGAAATCGGCGTCTGGCTCAACGCCAACGGCGCCAAGAAAACGCCCGAGGAAGTGAAAACCTGGTCCGACAAAGTGGAAGCGGACAGCCTGTATAACGATCCCGCCAAACGCGCCTATTTTTCGGAGCATTGCGCCAAACTCGGGTTGACCCCGGAAACCGCCACGACCTTCGACTGGCTGGAAGCCGATGACCGCGCCAGCTTCCCGGCCCAGTGAAAAATCCGCCGCAACCGGCAACGGAGCGTGCTGCATCCCGTAAAACCCGCGCCCGGCCCTGCGGCGAATCCCCGGCGGCGGCGAAGCGGGTCGCAGTGGCTTCCGGGCGGGGGAAGGCTGGATTTGTCGTGCTGACGATCGGGCACTCGACACGCACACTGGCGGAGTTTTTACAGTTGATCCGCACCTACGGCGTGACGCTGGTTGCCGATGTGCGAACCATTCCACGCTCGCGCTTCAATCCACAATTCAACGCAACCACCCTCGCCCGCGCACTGGCCCGGGAGGGATTGCACTACGTGCATCTGCCCGGGCTGGGCGGGTTGCGCCACGCCAGACCGGACTCCGTCAACACCGCCTGGCGCAACGCCTCGTTTCGCGGCTATGCGGACTACATGCAAACACCACAATTCAAGCAAAGCCTCGCGGCCTTGATCAAACGGGCGCGGCGCGAGCGCACCGTGTTGATGTGCGCCGAGGCGGTGCCCTGGCGGTGCCACCGCTCCCTCATTGCCGATGCCCTGCTGGTACGCGGCATCCGGGCGGAGGACATTATCGGTCCGACCAGCCGCCGGGTGCATACGCTGACCCCGTTTGCCCGGGTGCGCGGGCACCGTCTCACCTACCCGGCCCCGGTGCAGGCCACCAAGCTCGGAGCGCCGTCGCTGCCCACCCCGGCCGCCCAGGTTGCCCGCACGATTTGATATGGTGGAGTACAAAATTTCCCACGGCGCAAAAATCCTGTTCGTGGGCATCAATCCGCATCCCGGATCGCACCGGCGCGGCGTGCCATTTTCCAACAACAAGATGTTTTGGTACCTGCTCAATCGCGCCGGACTGCTGCGCGAATCCGAAGACGACTTGAAGGATGATGCCGCGCTACGCCGGATTTACGCGGAAAAATTCATGCCGAAATACGGCTTGAACTTTGTGAATTTGGTGGATCGTCCCACGGTGGTCGTGACCGAACTGCGCCCGGGCGAGGAGCGGGCAGGCGTCCGCCGCGCCAGGCAAATCATCCGCAAACACCAGCCTAAAGTCGTTTGTTTCATTGGCAAAGTGACGTTCAACAAATTTTACGGCTGTCGCGATTGTGAATTTGGCTGGCATACGGACATTGAAAGAAGCAAAGTTTATTTGATGCACTTCCCCATCCGCGGGCTGGCTTCCATTCGGGTGAAAGAATTGAAAGAAATCGAACAGATGGCGAAGCTTGGCCATGTCGCCGGGCCAACCAAGGCAAACAGGCCGGCGTCCGTGGGGCAAGTGGTGTGATCGAAACGGTAATTTGGGTTGCTCATGAATCATCAGACACGCGTTTACGACAATATCTTTGAACTGCTGCCTACCGAGCAGAACCCCACGCCATTGGTCCGCCTCAACCAACTCAACCCGATGCCGGGTTTTCCACTCTATGCCAAACTGGAATGGATGAATCCGTTTGGTTCGGTGAAGGACCGCGCCGCCTGGGCTCTGCTGCGAGATTTGGAGGAACGCGGCCTGTTGACCGAGGGGCGCGGCCTGGTGGAACCCACCTCGGGCAACACCGGCATCAGTCTGGCCGCCCTGGCGCGGGCACGCGGCCACCGGTTGCTGGCCGTGGTCCCCAACAAGGTGCCCCAGGAAAAAAAGATCCTGTTGAAAATTGTTGGCGCGGACCTGGAGGTGATCTCGGACGAGCTCTGCCCCGCTCCCGGACTGGGCGACGGCTCCATCAATCTGGCCAAAACCCACGCCAAGGCGTCCCCGCAAAAATACGTGATGCCCAATCAATACGAGAACGCCAAAAACGTCGAAGCCCATTACACCACCACCGGTCCGGAAATCTGGCGGCAGACTGAAGGCCGGATCACGCATCTGTTCGTCTCGCTCGGCACCTGCGGCACCGTCAGCGGCACGGCCAAGTTCCTTCGTGAGAAAAACCCGGACGTGAAAATCATCGCCGTGCAACCGACCGAGGGGCACGATGTGCCGGGGCTGCGGAACGTTGCGCAGCTGGGAGTTTCCAAGCTCTTTGACGCCGCGCTGGTGGACGACATTCTCGAGGTGGATTTCCGTCTGGCCTACACGCGGGCAGTGGAGCTGTGCCGTCACGAAGGGTTGCTCGCCGGCCCAAGTTCCGGGCTGATTTTTGAAGGCGCACTGGAGATTGTGCGTCGGGATCAGCACGGGCACGGGGTGATGATTTTCCCCGACAACATTTTCAAATACACCTCAAACCTGGTAAAACACATTCCCGAACTGGGCGCGGGACTCCAACCGTGAGGATGCTTTATGGCAAACTACGCACACCCTGAAGTCCTGGTCGAAACCGACTGGGTCAAACAACACCTCGGCAAACCGGGGATCAAACTCGTCGAAATTGACGTGGACAGCAAAGCCTACGCAGCCGGACACATTCCGGGGGCCGTCGGCTTCAATTGGCAGACGCAACTGCAGGACCAGTTGCGCCGCGACATCATCAGCAAGACCGCCTTCGAGCAGTTGCTCGGCGCGGCCGGCATCACCCCCGATGACACGGTCATCCTCTACGGTGACAACAACAACTGGTTCGCCGCGTATGGCTTCTGGTTGTTCAAAATCTACGGCCACAAGGACGTGCGCCTGATGAACGGCGGCCGCATCAAGTGGCTCAATGAAACTGACAAGGAACTGACGACGGAGGTGCCGCAGATCACGCCCACGCAGTATCGGGCCAGCGGACCGGATTTGAGCCTGCGGACGCTACTGCCGGAACTTCTCAAACAGCAGCCCAACCAGACCTGCAATCTCGTGGACGTGCGCAGTCCGGACGAGTTCACCGGCAAGGTCATCGCGCCGCCCGGCATGACGGAAACCGCGCAACGCGGTGGGCACATTCCCGGGGCCAAAGGCATTCCCTGGAGCACCGCGGTCGGCGCCAACGGCACCTTCAAGTCCGCGGATGAACTACGCGCCATTTATCTGGATAAAAACGCCGTGGATCCGAACAAGGAAACCATCGCCTATTGCCGCATTGGCGAGCGCTCCAGCCATACCTGGTTTGTGCTGAAATACCTGCTCGGCCTGAACAACGTGAAGAACTACGACGGCAGCTGGACCGAGTACGGCAGCATCGTCGGCGCTCCCATCGAAAAGTAAACGTCGCTGCGCCCGTCAGCAGGGCGCGGCCCTGACGCGCGTTCATCGCGTCCGGTTGCCAACGACCGGACGCTTTTTCATGCCCCTTCAACGGCCGCCATCCGCCGCTTCCGGCGCAACGGAACAAACCCAAAGGCAACCAGGCCGCGGCGCAGACGCGGCGCAACGGGTGTCCGGCGGATTCTCGTCCCGGAGAAAGCGGACCGGTTTGCCGGCATCTGCTGCCGGCAGGCTTTCCCCGCGTGGCGATCCGCCTCCCGGATAGGGGCGAAGCGGCGGGCGGCCGGGTGGAATGGCTGCTCACGCATGCGGTTTGCGGCGCAGGGCGATGGTTTCCGCAAACAGCCCGAGAACGTGTGTGCGTGACAACGCGCCGACGAGCCGCATGCCCTTCAATGTGCTGACGACCGGGATGTTTTGCTGCTGGCTGGCCAGCGCCAGATTCAGCACGTCCACCAACCGCTGGTCGGGAGTCACCACCGGCGGAGGCGGCCGCATCACGTCGCTGGCAATCACCGCCCGCAGCTCGGCTCCGGCCCCGAGATATTCCTTCAGGTCCTGCAAAGCGACCACGCCCACCAGCCGCCGGTCGCCGTCAACGACCGGCACGAAATTGTTGGCGCTGGTCAAAAACCGCTTGGCGAGGTCGGGCAGGACCGTGTTCTCCGCGACGGGCGGGACAGGCGCAATCATCACGTCCCCCACCCGTTGCGCCGTGGCCAGGCCGAGCCGGTTGGCCCCGCCGGTGGTGGCGATGCCGCGTTCCCGCAACGGTTCGGTGTAGATCGAACTTTTCTCAAGCCGGTTCGCCATCACAATGGCCACCACGCAACCGAGCATGAGCGGGGGCATCAGCGAGTAGTCCAGGGAGATTTCAAAAACCATGATCATCGCCAGAAACGGGGACCGCGTCGTGGCAGCCAGCACGCTGGCCATGCCGACCAGGGAAAACGCGCTGGTCGGCAGCGCGGTCACCGCATCGATCGCATGCAGCCCCGCGCCGAACAATCCGCCCAGGCTCGCGCCCAAAAACAGGGTTGGCGTGAACACCCCGCCCACCGTGCCGGAGCCGACGGTGAAGACGGTGGCAATCAATTTGGCGAGGAACAAACCGGCGAGGATTTGCAGCGGCAGCTCGTTGTGCAATATGCGGTTGGTGACCACGTAGCCGTTGCCCCAGACGCCGGGATATTCAATGGCCAGCAGGCCCACCGCCAGGCCGCCAATGGCCATTTTCACGTAAATTGGCACCGGCGCCGCAGCAAAACGGCCTTTTGTCCATCGGATCATTTTCAGGAAAACCGCGCCCATGATGCCGCAGAGGAGTCCCAGGAAAACGAACCAGGGCAGTTGCCCGGGATTGGCAAATTCGTAGGCGGGCACCTGATACCACGGCGCAATGCCAAAAAAACTGCGTGACACCACGGCCGCCACTGCGGAGGACAACACCAGCGGCGCAAACATCGCCATGGAAATATTGTCCAGCACGATGGTGGCGGCGAACAACGCTCCGGCAATCGGCGCATTGTAGGCGGCGGAAATGCCCGAGGCCGCGCCGCAGCCCACCAGCAAACGCAACCGGTACGGCGGCCAGTGCGCCAGTTGCCCCAGCTTCGAGGCCAGCGTCGCGGCGAGTTGTGTGATGCCGCCTTCCCGGCCGATGGATGCGCCCGTGCCGATGCTGACCAGCGAGGAGATGGCCTTGACCAGCCCGGAGCGCAACGGCAGCCGGCCGTCGCCCGCCACCACCGCCTCGAGCAAATTGGTCGTGCCCTGCCGCCCGGCCAGCCGCAATCCCCAATGCAACACCGCGCCCGCAATCAAGCCGCCGAGGATGGGAATCAACATCCGTTCCCAGTGCGGCAGTTCCTCCGCCACCTCCATCGGGTCGCCCGGGCGGTGCAGAAAAATAAACTTGGACAGCTCAATGGAGTGGAAAAACGCGAGATTGACCAGACCTCCCAGCACGCCGACGATGCTGGCAATGACCAGGTGCAGCGCCTCCTCGCTCAACACCACCCGTCGGCGCAACTGGAACGCGGCGCGCCAATGCCGCCGGAAAAACTCCCGCGCCCGGCCGATCATCCGACTGTCCATCCCGCTCCGCACAGAAGGAACTTACGATTTACGCTTCGCTTGACGAGTCTGGATTTTTGCGGACCGGAAGTTTCCTTCCGCCACCCCTTCCCCCGGCCCGCGCCCCGGCCGGCGCGCCTCCGTCAACACCACGCCGGCGGGGCAATCGCCGTGACCCGCGATTGCCAAGACCGTTACGGTTCGCCACACTGGCCCGCGGATGAGCAAGGTCTTTTACCTCACAACCGCGATTGATTACGTCAACGGGCAGCCGCATCTGGGCCACGCCTACGAAAAAGTGATCACCGACGTCATTGCGCGGGCGCGCCGCAGTTTCGGCGAATCCGTCTTCTACCTGACGGGACTGGATGAGCACGGCCAGAAAGTGCAGCAGGCCGCGGAGGCCGACGGCCAGACGCCCCAGGCGTATTGCGACCGGCTGGCCGCGGACTGGCAGGCCTTCGCCCGGAAATTGAATTTGTCCAACGACGATTTTGTACGCACGACCCAGCCGCGGCACAAACGCTTCATCCAGGCCGCGCTCGCCAGACTGCACGCCGCCGGCGAATTCTACACCGCCCAATACCGTGGTTTTTATTCCGCCAAGGAAGAAACGTTTCTCACGGAAAAAGACCGCCGCCCCGACGGCACATTCGATCCGGCCTACGGCCAAATCACGGAGCTGGCGGAAACGAATTACTGGTTCCGGCTCAAGCCGCGGCAGCAATGGCTGATTGATCACATCGAGGCGAATCCGGGCTTTGTGCAACCCGATTACCGCCGCAATGAAGTGCTGGGTTTTCTGAAAAACAACGTGCTGGAGGACCTTTGCATTTCCCGGCCCGCCGCACGGTTGAACTGGGGCATCCCGATGCCATTCGATCCGGATTATGTGACGTATGTGTGGTTCGACGCCCTGGTGAATTACATCAGCGTCCCGGCCAGTTTGGGCGACCCGGCCTTCGCCGGTTTGAAGCTGGATTATCAACCCGCGGCCGCCGTCCCGGGGCCGGCGTTGTGGCCGGCGGATGTGCAGGTGATTGGCAAGGACATTTTGAAATTCCACGCCGTCTATTGGCCGATCATGCTCAAAGCCATGGGGCTGCCGTTGCCGCGGCAGATCCTAGTGCATGGCTGGTGGCAGAAAGATGGGGAAAAAATGAGCAAAACAACCGGAAACGTCGTGGATCCGGTGGCGGTGATTGATGCATGGGGGGTGGATGCCTTCCGCTTTTATGTCATCCGCGAACTGGCGATCGGCCCGGATGGCAACTGGACAGATGCCGGATTCCAATCCCGTTACCAGGCAGAACTGGCCAACGGCCTGGGCAATCTCATCAACCGCTCCCTGGCCATGCTGAAGCGCTACCGCCAAGGCGTTGTCCCGGCCCGGCACGATGAGCTGGCGGCCACCGCGGCGGGAACCGCCGCGGAAACGCGCGCCCAGCTTGAGCGCAATGAATTGCAAGCGGCGTTGATCACCATTGGCGGGCTGGTCACCCGGGCCAACCAGTATGTGGATCACACCGCGCCGTTCAAACTCGCCAAAGACCCGGCGCAGGCGCAACGGCTCGATGAGGTGCTGTACAACCTCGTCGAGACCTGCCGGGTGCTCGCCGTACTCTTGTGGCCATTCCTCCCGCAGACGGCGACAAAAATTTTCGCGCAGCTCGGTTTGACCGGTGAACCGGACAAGTTCGCCTTGTCCGCCTGGGGCGGACTGCCGGCCGGGCATCATTGTAATGACCCCGTCCCGCTCTTTCCCCGTCGGGACAATTGAACGCGCAGCGACCATTCGGCGCGCCTGCAGTTCCCGCGCGGGAACCCCGGCGGAGGCAAGCCGGTCGCCCCGGATGCGGCAAAATGCTTTCGGGGCCGCTTCCCGGCGGGTAAGCTCGCCGGCATGGCTTGGGTTTTTCTCATCATTGCAGGCGGGTTCGAAATTGGCTGGGCAATTGGCTTGAAATACACGGAAGGATTCACCCGTTTCTGGCCCAGCGTGGCGACGGCCATCGGCATGGTGCTGAGTTTCGTGCTGCTCGGGCAGGCGCTCAAAGCGATTCCGCTTGGAACCGCCTACGCGGTGTGGACGGGCATTGGAGCAGTCGGCACCGCGCTGATCGGCATATTTTGCTTCGGCGAATCCCGGGAGGTGTTGCGCCTCGTCTGCATCGGATTAATTGTCGCCGGCGTGGTGGGGCTAAGACTGGTTGCCCCGAACGGCTCCTGACCCTCCGGCCGCCGGCACTCCCCCCTCGTTCAACCGAGCAAAGTTTCGGCATGCCTGCGCGCTGCGCCGCTTTGACCGCCCAACATCCGGGCCAGTTCGGTCACGCGTGCTTCCGGGTCGAGCCGGGTGATCTCAGAAATGGTCCGGCCCGCCTTCACCTGCTTGACAACCACATAATGCGCCGCGGCGGCCGCCGCCACCTGCGGCAAATGCGTGATGCACAGCACCTGATGTTGTGCGGCAATCTGTTTCATTTTCTCGCCGACTGCATGTGCGGTTTCACCGCCGACATTGGCATCCACTTCGTCAAAGATCAGCACGGGGATTTCGTCCTGGGCCGCCAGCACGGTTTTTAGCGCCAACATGACGCGGGCCATTTCGCCCGAGGAAGCGATGGCGCGCAACGGCTTCAACGGTTCACCGACGTTGGGTGAAAATTGAAACTCAATCTCATCCAAGCCCGAAGTGCGCCACTTTCCATCTGCGGGGTTCGCTGCGGAATTCGCGGCAAGCGCCGACTCCAATTGTACTTCAAACCGGGCCTGCTTGAAGCCGAGATCAGCCAACTGGCGCATGACGGCCCGGGTTAGCTGGGGAATGGCTTTTTTGCGCCCAGCGGTCAACTTGCGTCCGATCTCCACCAACTCCTGCTCCACCCGACTCGACGCCGCCTCCAGGCGCGCGAGTTCGGCATCGCGGGCCTCCAGAGTTTGCAACCGGGCGCGTGCCGAAGCGCCGAAAGCCAGGACGGCGCCGAGATTTGCGCCGTACTTGCGTTTTAACGCGTTGATGAGATTCAAGCGTTCTTCCAATTCGTTCAGCCGCGCCGGATCCACCTCCACCCGGTCGGCGTAGCGCAGCAATGCCGTCTGCAACTCGCGCCAGATGACAATCCCCTGCTCGTGCAATTCCGCCAGCGGCGCGGCTCCGGAGTCCACTCGTAGTAACTCTTGCAGAATGCGACCAACACTTTCGGCCTGCGCCAGCAGCGCGCCATCGCCTTCGCCAAGCCCGTCCAGCGCGGTTTGACTCAACTGCAACAGACGCGCCGCGTTGCTGGCGCGATGATATTCCGCCTCAAGCGTCTCCTCCTCATCTGATTGCAGTCGTGCCGCTTCAATTTCCTGCACTTGGAAGCGCAACAAATCCAACTGTTGCGCATAGGTTTGTTCATCACCAACCAGCGCCGCCTTTTCCGTTTCCAAACTGGCAAACTGCCGCACCAGCGCTGCAAACTCCGCGCGCGCATGCTCGAGGCCGCCAAAGGCGTCCAGGATGGCCAGTTGTTTCGCCGGTTGCAGCAAGGATTGATGATCATGCGGTCCGTGCAGGTCCACAAGCCACGCACCGACCCTGGCTAAATTGCTCAACGTCGTGGCGGAGCCGTTGATGAATTGGCGATTCGTTCCCGCATTGGTGAACGTGCGCTTCAAAATCAACTGCCCCGCTTCGCACGGCTCAAGCCCGTTCGCCGCCAACCACTCCGGCAACTCACGTTTCAGCAAAGGGGGAGGGCGCGAAGTCAATACGTCACGCAAATCGAATACCGCTTCGACCGCGCAGGAATCACTGCCGGCGCGGATCAATGCACGGTCCGCGCGCTGACCCAGCACGAGATTCAACGCGCCAAGAATGATGGATTTGCCCGCGCCAGTTTCGCCGGTGATGACGTTGTAACCTGATTGGAGTTCCAACGTCAGATCACTGACCAGCGCCAGATTCTTGATGCGGAGCGTTGCGAGCATGCCTGCGTGCGGGAGAATTTGCGGATGCGACCATTTTTCGGCAATGGCAAAATGCCACGGTGCCGGCCCCGGCGGCTTCCCGCCCTTCGGAGCGCCGGAGCCGAAAGCGCCACGTCCGGGGGCGGTCCTGGAAGCGCCGGTCAAAAAGATTCGCGGGGACGTTGTGTCTCCTCTAAACTCCGGAACGGTTTTGTTATGGCGTTCTCTCTGCTATTTCTCGGCAGCGGCACCTCCCAGGGGGTGCCCATTATTGGTCGCGATTATCCGCGGGAATTTCTGGCCAATTCCAAAAATTGGCGCACGCGGCCTTCCGCATACGTCGCCACGGACCAGGTTCGTGTCTTGATTGACACCTCGCCCGAACTGCGCATCCAGGCGCTGCGCGAAAACCTCCACCGGGTGGACGCCGTGCTGGTCACGCATGGGCATGCGGATCACATCATGGGAATGGATGACTGCCGGCGCTTCTGCGACTTGAATGGAGGGCGCACGCTGCCGGTGTACGCGAGTCCGGAAACCATGGAGGATTTGCGGCGGGTCTTCAAATACGCGTTCCATGGGGGACCGTGGCCAAAAGGCTATTTCATGCCGGAGCCGCGCGTCATCACCGGCCCGTTCAGCATTGGCGATTTGGAAATCATTCCCCTGCCCTTGCCTCACGGCCGGTTCACCACCACCGGATTTTTGTTCCTGCAAAACGGCGTCAAACGCCTCGCCTATCTGAACGATTGCAAGGAAGTGCCGCCCCAGGTCGTGGCGCAGGTGCAGGGGGCCGACATTGTGGTGCTGGACGCGTTGCGGATGGCGCCGCATCCCACGCACATGTGCCTGGACGAAGCGCTGACCGCCGCGCGGCGCATTCGTGGCAACCGGACCTACCTCACGCATCTGACCCAGGACTATGATCACGACAAAACCCAGGCGGAATTGCCACCGGACACCTGGCTCGCCTGGGATGGTTTGAAGGTGGAAAGCAACGGAGCCATCTGCTCCGCCTGAAAAATTGAAATTCAACCGCCGCTCCATCCTGATCGGCTTGTGGCTGCTGACCCGCGGGCTTTCGCTGTGGGCCGACGGCTCGGAAGTGGTGGTGATTTACAATCGCAATTTGGACGA
>WBZR01001333.1_pt1 | contig 31348 bp, 27 predicted proteins | sample 5204231 | NCBI WGS metagenome assembly WBZR01 (sample SAMN12412403, study PRJNA552823) | activated sludge metagenome | isolation source: activated sludge from anammox sidestream of wastewater treatment plant... | place: USA: Virginia | collected 2017-08 | reverse complement strand
TTTTACGAAAAATTGTGCCTGCGCTTTTTGCTGATTTGTCAAGTAAAATATCTCCTCAAAACAGTATTTTTTCTCGGTTTTCTTGACGCATGTATTACGCAATTTCCTAACCGGACAATGCTGGTTCGGGTTAATACTATACCAATCTGAGAGATAAAACAAGTTTTCCTTGAAATTGCTCTGTTAATTTGTTATTTTGTTACCATATTATTTATATAATCTGTATAGAAATTGTCTATTTAATACGCCAAGAATATTATAGTATCGTGAGTGTTGTGGGAGATTATTGAGGTATGAGAAATTTTTTGTTGAGCCTTTTTGAACGATTAGAAACAAGTATTTATAAATTCAATGGGAATGGAAATGGCAAGCACACGGTTCCTGAATTATCTGAACATGAATTAAGATTCGAAAGCTCCTCTGTCAGGACAAGCTTTTATTCTTCTTCAACAACAAAAACTCCTCTGGATGTTGCCATAAAGAGATCGCAACAATATCTTCTCTGCAACCAAGACCAGACTGTCGGGCACTGGGTGGGAATTTTAGAGGCAGACACTACTATTACATCAGATTATATCATGCTGATGCATTTCCTTGGTAAGGTTGACCTTAAAAAACAGAGAATGGTTGCTAATCTGCTCCGTGAACATCAGCTCTCTGACGGCGGGTGGAATATTTACCATGGAGGACCAAGTGAAATCAGTGCCTCGGTAAAGGCTTATTTCGCCTTAAAATTAGCGGGATTCTCTGCAAACGAGCCCTTCATGCAAAAGGCAAAAAAATGCATCCTTGATATGGGCGGCATTATGAAGTCCAACTGTTTTACGAAGATTTACCTTGCCATGTTTGGACAAGTTGACTGGCAAGCGGTGCCTGCGGTTCCTGCAGAAATGATCCTGTTCCCACCGGGCTTTTATTTCAGTATTTACGAGATGTCGTATTGGTCGAGATGTATCGTTGTGCCTCTCTCCATTGCCATTGCCAAAAAACCGCACATCCCGGTGGGTGATGACCTGCTGAAAGAACTCTACCTGGTCCCGCGCGATAAAGTGGTCTACCGTATCAAGCGTGATCAATCGGGATTAACCTGGCATAATTTCTTTATCGACGCCGACAGTATTTTCAGGCGATATGAACAGCAACCCATTAAATTTATCAGAAGGATAGCCCTCCGCAAGGCAGAAAAGTGGATGCTGGATCACATGGATAAATCCGGCGGTCTGGGAGCCATATGGCCTGCGATTATTAATTCGATCTTTGCCATGAAATGTCTCGGTTATCCGGAAGATCATCCTGCATTGGTAAACCAGTTAAAAGAAGTAGAAAATCTTGTTGTATATGAAGCGGACAAGCTTTATTTGCAACCGTGCGTATCTCCTGTCTGGGACACGGCATGGGCGATTATCGCACTCCATGACTCAGGAATACCCGGCACCCATCCGGCATTACAAAAGTCAGGGAAATGGCTGCTCACCAAGGAGGTCAGAAATTTTGGCGATTGGGCACTGAAGTGTAAAGTAGAAGAACCAAGCGGTTGGTACTTCCAGTATGCAAACGAGTTTTACCCTGATACGGATGATAGCGCCGCGGTGCTCATGGCATTGCAACGTGTATCACTGCCGGAAACTGCCCACAAGGAGAAGTCCGTTTTACGTGGATTGAAATGGCTTCTTGCCATGCAATGCGATGATGGCGGTTGGGGCGCATTTGACAGGAATAACAACAAGGCCATCCTCAATCACATACCGTTTGCCGACTTTAATGCACTGTTAGATCCAAGTACGAGTGACGTAACCGGCAGATGTGCGGAATTTTTGGGGCGTATTGGCTATGGCAAGACCTCCAAGGTTATTCGAACAGCCATAGAGTTTCTCCAAAAAGAACAGGAAAAAGACGGTACTTGGTTTGGGCGTTGGGGTGCAAACTATATTTATGGGACGTGGTCGGTGCTGGCGGGACTTGCTGCAGTTGATGAAGACATGAACAAACCGTACATCAGAAAGGCCGTTGAATGGTTGAAAAATGTCCAAAATTCCGATGGGGGATGGGGCGAAACGATAAAATCGTACGACAACCCATTCCTTAAGGCAATTGGCAAGAGCACGCCTTCACAGACGGCATGGGCATTATTAGCATTAATCACAGCGGGCGAAGTAGAATCGGATGCGGTAAAAAGGGGTATAAAGTTTCTCTTAACACATCAACAAGAAGACGGAAGCTGGGATGAAATCGAATTTACTGCAACGGGATTTCCAAAGGTTTTTTACCTAAAATATCATATGTACCGCAACTACTTCCCGTTAATGGCATTGGGCAGATACCGTAATCTGATCCAAAAATTATAGAGAGAAATCGGACAACAACTGAGTCTTGTCACAAAGACACGGAGGCAAAAGGAGATTTTTTAGCCCAAGCTCCATCTCGCCATTTCTATAATATCCGATAGTCGTTTCCCGCCCTCCAGCACCACCGTTGGCTCAAAACCGCAGTGCATCATGCAATTCTCACATCGCGGATCATTTCCTTTCTGGTACTTCTCCCAATCCGTGTTTTCCATGCATTCGTCAAAGGTTTTGTAATGGGCATCGGTAATGAGGTAGCAGGGGCTTTTCCAACCCAAATAATTTCGGGTGGGGTTTCCCCACGGCGTACATTTGAGGTACCTTTCTCCCTTTAAAAATTTTAAATACAAGGGTGAATTAAGGATTTTATATTTCTTTGAAATCCCATAAATAAATCCAAATCGTTCCTGTATCTCATTCCGGCAGAGAAACACTTCATTTTCATTGTGTTCAAAACTAAATCCCGGAGAGACTAGCATACCATCTACGCCCAATCCCTCAAGAAATGTAAACAATTCCTCAATTTCCTCTTCACTGGTATGTTTGTAGATAGTAGTATTGGTGCAGACCTTGAATCCTGCCCGTTTTGCTTCGCGGATTCCGCTGATTGCACGCTCAAAGACCCCTTTCCCTGCAATGGCGTTATGGGTTTTGGCAAGACCATCGATGTGTACATTGAGATTGAAGTATTTGCTGGGCTTTAACTTTTTTATTGCGTCAGGCAGTAAAATTCCATTCGTACACAGATAGATATGTCTTTTTTTGTCCAAAATAGCAGCAATAATTTTATCGATCTGCGGATGCATCAGGGGTTCACCCCCCGTAACGGTGACTACGGGCGCCGGGCATTCCTCCACCGCCTGAATACACTCTTCGGGACTTAACATCTCCCGCATCGTTTCCCGGTACTCATGTATGCGACCGCAACCCTCGCAGGCGAGATTACACAAGTGGGTAACCTCCAGCATCAACACCAGAGGAAACCTTTCTCTGGATAAAAACTTATTCTTGATCAAATATTTTGTTAAAGAAGAACCTAATGATAGTGGTACCCTCATAACAGATTAATACTCCGCTTTTACAAGAAAGAAACAGTACTGTTGGTAAATTAAATTATACGTAACGAGATGCTATATCAATTATATGGTGCTGTCAAGTATTATTTAACCGTATACGCCATCACAAAGAGCATGGAAATTTAAAACATTGAGCTGTTTCCTTTTTTTCTGTCTCTTGTTTTGTGTTCGAATTTTTTCATAAATTGTATTGAAAATTTTGACTAAATTTGATTCTATTTACGCATGTATTATTCAAAAGGAAAGATATGATAGCCGTATTTTTTGCATTAAGTCAGGAAATAGCGGCCCTAAAACCACACGTAAATATCTTAAAGAAGATTCGGCATGCCCATGCCGTATTCTATCAGGCAGAATTTTATGGTTTTCCCATAACCCTTATTCAAACGGGCATAGGGAAAAATGTGTCTGAGGTTATTCATCAATTATCAAAGTATACTAGGATACAATTCATGATTTCTTCTGGTTTTGCTGGCAGTGTAAACCCCAAAGTTGGTGTTGGTGATTTAATTATAGGAAAACGTGTCCTCTATTCTTCAGGTGAAGTCTCGGGAAAAGAGATTCGCATTGATTCAACATTACCCTGTGATACATCTGCTGTGGAACTTGCTGTTGCCCTGAGTGATACAGACTTTCTTAAATTACATTGTGGAGATATCCTGTCTGTTGATAAAATAATCCGTCTGTCCTCTCTGAAAAGATATATTGGAAACCAAACTACCGCCATTGCTGTAGACATGGAATCTTTTGCGATCGCAGAACGGGCAAACGCCATGGGGATTCCTTTTATCGCGGTGCGTGCAATTTCAGATGGGGTAGATGAAGATATGGAAATTAGCGAAAATATGGTAACCATGGGAGGGAGTGTTAATATTTCCGTGACAGCGCGGTATGTATTAAAGAAACCACACCACATCCCATACCTGAACCGCCTCCGTAAACAGACCAAATTGGCCACCCATACCCTATCGCTATTCTTCCCAAATTTTATTACACAAATATATAATTCTTTGTTAAAATAAAGCGCTTATAGGTGACCGATGGCAAACAAAAAGATTGGGATAGTAATGGGTAGCGACTCTGACCTCACAACGATGAAGGAGGCTATTGGCATACTGAAGGAATTTGAAATAGATTTCGACGTGAACGTCATATCTGCCCACCGCTCACCGGAAAGAGTGCAGTTGTATGCAATTGAAGCGGAGAAGAAGTACGACGTGATTATTGCCGGTGCCGGGGGAGCTGCACATCTGGCCGGGGTTATTGCAAGCTTGACCCCCATCCCTGTTATTGGTGTACCAATGCCGACCTCCGGGCTGGGCGGATTGGACTCGCTTCTTTCCATGGTACAAATGCCATCGGGTATCCCAGTGCCAACAATGGGCATTGGAAAGTCGGGTGCCGTTAATGCCGCGATATTAGCAGCCCAGATAGCAAGTATGTCAGACACAAAATTAAGGCAAAAACTTGTTCTCTACAAAAAGAAACTGTCAGATGATGTTGCTAAAAAAGACACTGCAGTGAGAACGGAACTTGGGTTACGGTAGGCATAGCTCAGTGAAAAGTTGAAAGTTCAAGCACAACGGCACTAACGCGCTACTTCTTTCTTACACCTTGCGATGCTGAAGTAATTTGAAAATTTATAAAAAAGAGATTTTACCTTGCAATAAACAAAGGGAGATGCAATGCCGTTACCAACCATAGAATGGGAAGGCGATATTAACGGTCGTATCCGATTGATCGATCAAACTTTATTGCCGACTGAATTAAAATTCGTCTATTGTGAGGATATAAAAAGTATCTGGCATGCTATTAAGACACTCATGGTGCGTGGTGCGCCGGCGATTGGTATTGCTGCTGCAATGGGTGTGGTCTTGGGTAGTAAAGGAACGCATGCAAGAGATGCCGTTGGATTTTTAAAGGAACTGAAACAGGTAACATCGTATTTGAGCACGGCGCGACCCACCGCAGTCAATCTCTTCTGGGGAATTGCCCGCATGGAGCGTGTTGCAGAGGAAAATAAAAACAAATCCGTTCAGGAAATAAAAGAGGCGCTCCTGCACGAAGCGTTGAAGATACAAAATGAAGACAAGGTCATTTGCAGGCAGATTGGGGAAAACGGCGCCAAGCTGATCCAGGACGGTAGCGGCGTCTTAACCCACTGCAATGCCGGCGGTCTAGCTACAGCCGATTACGGTACCGCATTAGCCGTCATATTTAAGGCCCAGGAGCAGGGTAAACGTATCAATGTCTACGCGGATGAAACTCGTCCTTTATTGCAAGGCGCACGGTTAACGGCATGGGAGCTTGTTCATGCAGGAATTGACGTTACCCTGATATGCGACAGCATGGCGGCGCATGTGATGAAACAGGGAAAGGTGCAATGCGTAATTGTAGGCGCTGACAGGATTGCAGCCAATGGCGACACTGCCAACAAAATTGGCACTTACAGTGTCTCCATTCTGGCCAAGGAACACGGAATTCCCTTTTACGTTGCAGCGCCAGTTTCTACTTTTGATTTAAGCATAAAAACGGGAGACGAGATCCCCATTGAAGAGCGTTCTCCGGAAGAGGTCACCAACGGGTTCGGCAAGAAGACTGCTCCCGATGGTGTCAAGGTCTTTAATCCAGCCTTTGATGTGACTCCTGCAAAAAACATCACCGCCATCATCACCGAAAAGGGAGTAATCCAGAAACCCTCTGTTGAGAATATACAGCGCCTTTTGGGAACTTCCATTATTTAAAACGAGACAAACAATCAGGCAACTTAAACTAAATGAAAACAAAAGGAAGAAAAGTTTCTATGCATACCCGTATATACACACACAATATACTATTACTCTTGAGTAGTATTTTCCCATTGTTACTCCTGAGCTGCGGGAGTAATCGGGTAAATATTGAATTTAAGACACCCAGAGACCTTTATGTTAATGACGCAAAAACAGATCCTGACCGGTTGAACAGAGAACTTGAGTATGACATGAGAGAGGCTGAGAAAAAGCGTATACAAAAACTACGCGCGGCGGCGGAAGCCGAGGCTAAGGCCAAAGCAGAGGCAGAGCAAAAGGGAAAGACGAATCAAACCAAAGAGGGGGAGATAACTGGCGAAGAAACAACACAGTCCTCGGAAACGGAACAGCCTGCACCGCAATAATTAAATTCTGAATCTAATAATGATTTTGGGGAAAATTTTTTAATGCCCTTGAAAATACTGAGTCCTTAAGGAGGATACCATGTTTGGGAAAGATCTTATAAGGGTATTTCTGCTGGTGCTTGCATGCCTTCTGATATTATATGGGTATAGATACTATAAAAAATATCACTCGCTGGCAATGCTTGACGGGAAGATTAAAATGGGAAGATATAAAGACGCCCTGAATGCCATCAGGGAACTAGAAAACTCCCCAATAATCCGTGTCCTGGCGAAATCAGGAAAAGAAGACCCCGTGATTGCCTATGATAAAGGAGTATTGTATACCCTCATGGAAAACAAGAAAAAAGCAAGCGCTGAATTCCTCAAGGCAATGGAAACGAGTGACCCTGTTTTAAAAGCGAGGGCAATCTACAACAACGCGAATATTATCGCAACCGACATGGATTTTTCAACGGCCGCCATGCAATATGCTGAGGTCTTGAAGATTGATGCGAATGATTTTCAGGCAAAGAAAAATTTAGAAAGAATGAGACTGGGTGAGCAGCAGTTTAATACCATGTTTAGCCCGGAACAGCAAGAGCGGGAAGACAGGATTGAAGCCTTAAAACTCATTCCCTGGGGTACAAAATACAGGTATAGCGGAGAACAGAAGATACGCTGGTAATTTCTCGTAGAGAAAATGCTGGAATTGGACAACAAGAGGCTCATCTTGATAAGCCCTAACCAAAAAGACTGTAATGTTAAATCCCAAATCACAGGTTACAAATCTCAATTAAATTCCAAATTATTACATCCAACAACACTAACCATAACTTTTAAATTTTAGTAATAAGATCCACGTGTTATTTTTTAACTACGAAAAATATGGAATTATTATCTATATCCTCTCCGGCCTCATCTTTGTTCTGTATTTATTTCTTTACCAGAGAAAATCTGCCTGGTTAAAGGCCTTTGGTCAAAGAATCTTAATAAACAGATTCAGCAAAATCCCTACCATTTATAGAAACATCCTGAAAGGCGCGTGTATCAGCGCTGCCTGTTGTACCCTTGCGATAGTACTATTGCAACCTAAATGGCAAACAACACAGGATCACTACGAAAAAGAAGGATTGGAGATCGTCTTTGTACTCGATGTCTCAATTAGCATGCTTGCGGAAGATGTAAAGCCAAACCGATTACAGCGCGCCAAGATGGAAATATCCCATCTTGTGCAGGGATTGGAAGCAGACCGTGTTGGTTTGGTGGTATTTGCGGCACGCGCATTTTCGCTGTTACCGTATCCCACGAATGACTACGAAAGAGTTTTCTTGCGCATACTGAATATGATCAACGAAAATTACGTGCGGTTTGTACCATATGGAACGAATATCGGCAACGCTTTTATCCTTGCCATGAATACTTTTAGCAAAGAGAGTTCAAAGAAAGTAATGATATTTCTTACTGATGGCGAAGAACAAATCATTACCCGCAGCCAGGTTGCCGAGGCCGTAAAACTGCTCCTGGAGAGGAGGGAGATTGCTATCTACGTAGTCGGCATCGGGGATCCCCAAAAGGCATCACCCATACCCAAAAGAGATAAAGATGGGAGCGTGGCTGGATATGAGATTACGGAAGAGGGAGACACGATCTACACCAAACCTAACCCGGTATTTTTAAGGGAAATTGCGGAAATAGTGGGCGGTACCTATCAGCATGATGCCACCGGTAACGAACTCAGACATATCTTCGGGCAGGTTCTTGAGAAACACAAGAATGTCATAGGTGTCAAAAAGAAAAACGTCATTAAAGATGTTTCCCAATATTTTTTAGGTGGAACGCTGGCGCTGCTCGCATTGTATTTTTTGCTATAACATATTTTTTGAGCCGGAACGTATTGATAATTTTGGGGTATTAAACGGGTAGCTCCAAACCCCTATGGGTTTTCAATACACATCAGATACACCGTATCGTTAAATTGTAGAAATCCCCAAAAGCCTCGTTTTATTCATTGGAATAATTTCATCTGTATTCTGGCATATCGAGTACCTTTCCCTATATCCCTGTTTGTTGCCATCCCCGTTCCCATTTCCTTTAAAATAGCTGAGTTTGCCAGTTTTATAAGACTTTTTGAAAGAGGAATTGTTAAGTTTAAAAAGGGCTACATACCTCATGACATCAGCAAGATAGGCGTTTATCTGCCACTTTATATCCTGGAATTCTTAGCAACTCTCTGATAATATTTGATTCTGCCGGATTTTCCTTCCTAGTGTATGTGATTTTATCTCCGCTAAAACTGTGCGAATGAAATTTAATTCAATCTCTTGCGCTCCTTACTTTTAGTGTAAATTAACTTTTCTGCATTTATGAATAAAGAAGAATTTTTCAGTGAGGATGTTTTAACGGGCAAATTATACGATAGGACGATTATCAGGAAACTGCTTTCGTATGTACTGCGCTACAGGGCATCGGGCTTATTATCAATCTTCATGGTGCTCATTACTACCGTATTGTTTTTGCTCGGCCCGTACCTCTTTGGATATGCCATAGATCATGGTATTAACAAGGGTGACAAGACATTACTCTATAGGACGGCACTGACCATCCTGGGTATCGAAACTTTACGATTGTTACTGGTGGTGTTGCAAAGTTATAACATCCAGGTCATCGGGCAGAAGGTCATGCTGGATATGCGCATGGAGCTCTTTAATCATGTCCAGTCACTCCCCGTTTCTTTTTTTGATAAAAATCCTGTAGGGAGGATCGTCACACGTCTGACCAATGATATTGCGGCCATCGGAGAACTCTTTTCAGCCGGTGTCATTGTGGTAATCGGGGACATCTTTATCATCTTCGGTATATTTGTGGCAATGTTTGTGCTGAATTGGAAGCTCGCCTTCATCGTACTTTCGGTCTTCCCCATTATGGCTGTGATTGCCCTCTGGTTCGGAGGCCGCATGAAGAATTCATTCCGGGAAATACGGCGTAAGCTGGCGCGTATCAATGCCTATCTCAACGAAAATATCACGGGGATGAAGGTCATCCAGCTCTTCAACCGTGAGAAAAGGAACTACAACAAATTTAACGGAATCAATGACGACTATTTAAAAGAACAGGTCAAATATATTCGGTATTTCGCGTTGTTCCAGCCGGCAATTAATATGATAAGTGCATTGGCGATCGGTCTGGTACTCTGGTATGGTGCAGTGAGGCACCTGCACGGTTTTCTGACCCTCGGCGTCCTGGTGGCATTCCTGGCATACATCCACGACTTATTCGACCCCATCCGTGATATTGTGGAAAAGTACAATATCTTCCAGGGCGCCATGGCGTCGTCGGAACGGGTGTTTGGCCTTATGGAGGAATCTGCCGAGGTGGATTATAGTATCCCTCATCCTGCCAGAGAGGTTTCTCCGGGAGATTTTAAAGGAGAGATAGAATTTCAACATGCATGGTTCACTTACAATGGCAGCGATTATGTTTTAAAAGATATCTCTTTTCATATAGACCCAGGACAGTCAGTTGCGCTGGTAGGGGTAACCGGGAGCGGGAAGACATCAGTCGCAAGCGTACTGACACGTCTCTATGAAATCCAAAAAGGCACTATTTTTCTGGACCGGATTGATATCCGGGAAATCGAAAAAATCGGCCTGCGATATCTGATAGGATTAGTCAGCCAGGACGTCTTTTTATTCGCCGGCACATTGCGGGATAACATCACCCTGTTCAACCCACTGACTGATGCAAAGGTGTTGGAAACTATTGATGCCTTGGGCTTGATACCTTTCATAGACCGTATGCCCAAGGGGCTCAATATGGAAATTGCCGAGCGGGGTGCGAATCTCTCGGTAGGTGAACGTCAATTTATCTCTCTTTCCCGGATGATCCTTTATGACCCCCGCGTAATCATCCTTGATGAGGCGACCTCCAGCATGGATACTCTCTCAGAGGTCTTAATCCAGAATGCCATTCAGAAGGTTGCACGAGGTAGGACATCCATCTTCATCGCCCATCGCTTATCCACAATCCTCCACTGCGACAAGATTATCGTACTCAACAAGGGAGAAAAAGTGGAAGAGGGTACCCATGAAGAACTCCTGCGTGCAGGAGGCCTTTACAGCCAGTTATACAGGGTGTATGCGAAAGAGGAGTTGATAGCGCACGGTGTAAGTGTTCAAAATCAGCAGACTTTGAACACTTATACACAAAATGAAAATTGCAAATTCACATATGTTGCATACAAAACAACATAAATCCTTACCAAATACCTACGAAGATGTGCTGGCTGTCTTCTTTGCCCCAAAGCGATAGTACGGTTCGAATACACGAGACTGGGTATGCTAAATGCAATAATTAAATGGTTATTGAATCAGCAAGTATTTTGCTCTTTGATAAAGTACTCAGTGCGAATAATTCCCTCGCGCTGCCACACCTCCAATGGAATTATTTCTTGCTCCTCCTCTACCGTTTTTCACAAATTTTCTGGTCATTATCAATTATTTAAACAATTTTCCCTTTATTTGTCTCCTGCGGACGCAATGTGTTGGGAATAGCCACTGCTATCTCTGGTTTACAGCAGCCATTAAGAAAAATAGCCAGGAGTAAAATCCTCCGGCAAAATAATATATTCTCTTATCTGTCTCCTCCTCCTTGTAATATCAACCTTTTTCTGGTTTCCGTTCAAACACCCCGTACTTTCTCTTATACCGATTTGAGGCGCCCAATCGCATCAACATAATATGTCTTATCCAATCAGAAAGTATTCCGCTTGTCGCTTACAGAAAATACGCTGTGATGGCGATGATGAGATAGAAAGACAAAAGAGAAAACCCTTCCCACCAGTTGCTCTTGTTGTCATGGATAACAAGCCAGGTGCCACCGATAGACATGCCAAGGGTGATTAATTCGATCTTGTTAAAAATCAGGTTAAAATTTTGGCCAAATAGACCGGCAACGAGGATACAGATAGGCGAGACAAAGAGGGCAATCTGTGTGCTACTTTCTGCGGCAATTGCCAGGCTCAGATTGATCTTGTTTTTTATAGCGCTCGTTGTTGCAACAGAGTGTTCCGGTACATTTCCGATTAATGGCAAAATAATCAGACCTACAAAATCCGCCGGAATATGCGTGGATGCAATGAGAGGCTCGATCTGATGTACCAATATCCCCGAGATATAAACTATCGTCGCCGTTGTTAAAATCAAGACAACAAAACTCATTGCCACCCCCCAATGGGGCGCTGTCGCCTCAATGGCATCTTGTATGACCGAAGAAGTCTTCCTGCTTTCTCGATTCAGCATGGTGTAGGATAATCCCACAAAATAGACCATAAGCAATACCACGGCAATACTGATGCTGTATTTATTAATGAATACAATAGTGTCCTCTTGTGCAAAGACGGAGGGTATTCCGAAACACATGGCAGCCATAGCGAGTTGGACGATCGTGTGATTGGTAATGTCCGGGTTAAGCTCCAGTTTTCCAAATTTCAATCCGCCAACGAATATGCTTAATCCAAGGACAAAGAGAATTTTGCCGATTATTGCACCAATCAGGGCGTATTTTACAATATCTATAAGGCCGCTTCTAATGGCAAGAATTGCAATGGCCAACTCCGCAGTATTGCCGAAAGTTACATTAATGATGCCGGAGAAGTGCTCGCCGGTCTTTTCAGAAATTGCTTCGGTCGCCTTGCTTAAAAAATAGGCTAATGGGACAATGGCAACCGCCGACAGGGTAAAGATGGTGATTGTATGGAAGTGATAATACTGGGCAACAACGGTGACAGGAGTAAGTAGCAGGAGGTAATGCCAGAAGCTGAATTTTGAGAACAATGATGAAATCCCCTGCACTTATTTTTTTGCCCTTGATTTTCGATCTCTTTATTTAACGGCAAAACAGAAGGGAATAACCACTTTTCCCGTAAAATTGGTCGGGGCGAGAGGATTTGAACCTCCGACCTCGACGTCCCGAACGTCGCGCTCTAGCCAAACTGAGCCACGCCCCGCATTCATTCTGTAATATTCTCAATACTTTACCACAAAGACGCAAAGGTCACAAAGAAAAATCTAGAACAATAAAAAAATTCCATTTTCATGATGCATCTGTGCCCCGGTCTATTTCGCCTCTACTGTTACCTTTTCTATCCCAATATTACCCTCGCTATCAAACACATTGATAATGAAGGTGTAATCTCCGGGAAGGAGGGGTTTGGTAGTGATTTGAAAGGATTCCTCCTGGCTATCGAAGATACCGTCCCCAGGATAAGCGGAAATCCAGTCCTGCCCATCAATGGTATATTGTACCCTGACTATGGCGCTGTAATCGTCATTCGCCCTACCGGTAATTATATATCGTCCCTCGGTTCCAGCCGCAATATTGAGAGACTTGATATTCGGTCTGGAATTATCAATCATAATGGGTTGTATCATGTTTTCTATGCTGAAAGCTGTCTCCGGTGGATTATCGGGTTCGTCGCTGGCTGTCAGCCTTACCTGGTATCTTCCGTCTGGCAGGCGCAGGGTATCCCATGTACAGGAGCCCTTTTTCTGATTGTTCTTATCGATAATCTTCCAGGACTTTTCGTCCATGCCTTTATAACAAATTGTCAATTGCAGAGTGTCGTTGTTTGGATCTTCAACCTCCCATTGGATATTTTTTTGTGCTATCTGATGATGTGATTTTTGGCTAACGGCTGCCTGGGGTTTCAATTCCACCTTGCTATTTGTTTTTGTTTCTGGCGGCCTTTGTTGTGCTGGAGAAGATTCTTTCTCTACCGTAAAACTGGTAATCCTGGGGGGTTGATTTTTAGGAAGATATGATAGCGATACCGTAGTTAATACCGGAGTTGAGTCGCTATTCGTTGTCTGCAAGATGGCTTTATATTGAATAAACCGTGCAGCGGGGCTTGTTATTCTTTCCCCTGGTGATGTATAAGGAATCGACCAACGGCTCCATGTAGTGTCAGGTTTTTCACAGTTTCCCGAACGGGTGGACAGGGTGAGCTCCGTGCCTTCAGGCTGCATGTCCGCCCAGTAAATACAGCCCCAATCCGACAACGCCGTGGTATCGAGCACGTGAGATTGGAAAGAGCCTTCTTTTATATATGACGGTGATATCCTGTAAAGCCTTCCACCATTGCCCGTGCCAAAATAGAGATCGTTGTTGTTTGTACTGAGGCAACAAAGCGCCTGCACCTCTTCAACTTTTGCAAGGCTGTTTGAAGTTTCATCTCCATCAATTTTATACACCCCTGACATATTTCCTGTGACCACATAAAGATTTTCTTGCCTATCTAAGGACATACCGAGGATGAATGACTGGCTGGTCTCTAATATTTTTTGTACAAGCCCCTCCCGACTGATTTTATAAACGTAATTTGGCGCAGTTGGGAAGCCCGTGGTTTTTGGCGGTGCCTCAATACCCTTCGATACCACCTTTTGCTGCTGCAAGGACGAGGCTTTCGCCATGGGTAATTCTTCCGGAAGATTCAAGTCCCAGGATTTTTCCTCCTTAAGAATGGATGTGACGATGCCTGTCTGTATGGGTGGTTGGGAGGGGGCAACCGCGGGAACCTGTGCTTGCGCCCCCGATGCCGTCCCCGCATAAATATTACCCGTGGAATCCATTGCGAGACAATGAATTTCACCTTCACCTGCATCATAAAGCACCTGCGCATGTCCTGATGGTGCAATCTTATATATCAGACCGTTTGGTTCTGTGCCTGCATACACATTATCATATCGGTCGAGCAGTATGTCCAAGAGATTTGTCTCCGGGGAATCAAAAAACACGGCTGGAATGCCATCCGGGGATATCTTGAACAGAATACCATCATTCCCCGTTGCGGCGAAGAGATTGAAGTTATTGTCTACGGCCATATCCCATATATAGGATGCAGGCAAGCTGCAAAACACGGAAGCTTCTCCCTTCTTGTTTATTTTGTAAATGATCCCCCTGGGCGCAGTTCCCGCGTAAAGATTGCCGTGTTTATCAACGGTAAGGCTCTGGACATACAGTTCCGGCGATTTGAAGAGTTCAACGGCCTCTGAACCGTTTTTTATAAGATAAACCGTTCCCGGATCGCCTGTACCCACAAACACCCGATTTTGTAAGTCTTCGGCTATCGACCAGACAAAGGCGCCTTTTATTCCCGTAATCGCCTCTATTTTCTGGGAAAGCCGCATTTCACCCTTATTGTTGATAGATACGTTTTGGACAATACCTTTACTGAAATCAGACTCTGCCGATTGTGTCCACGTATTCGTTGTCGTACCATCAGCAGGTGAGGCCAGGAGTACAAGAAAAACGATTATAGGACTGCATAGCCACGACCAAGTCCCTCTTAACAAAGGTGGACATAGGGGGTTGTAAAAAACTTGGGGAAAAAACAAATTTTTACCGTGCAATTCCAAAAATACTTTCCACAATGAAATGCCTTTCATGATCGTTCCCTTTGTTTTATTTGACCGATATTGGAACAGTTTGATTTCCATTCAGCACATATTTCGTTGGAACGCGGGATATCACTTCATCAAAAAGAGGGCCAATCCCGCTTTGGGTGGAAAAACTCATAATAGAAAGCATCGATGCCGGAAGAGATGGGAACCCTTCGCCTTTATAGGTAATTCCTTTTTTGGTTAATAGGACGCGTACCATGAGGTTATTATTTCGTTCCATGTTTTCAACATAATGCAGGAGCTGCTCAAAATTCGTAGGGAGGTACTTTCCGGCAGACCGTCCCAGATTCAATGCCTGGCCAAATGTGGCATCACAGGCCGTAACATTCAGCATACTTCCGGGAAGGACGTCCTCCGGTATTTGCACCACCACCGTTTGATAAAAATTTTCTCCGGTAAATGGCTTAAGACATACGTCAACCTGGAGAGTATCGCCAGGTCTGACTTGTTTTTTGTCCACCTTAATGGATTCGATATATGCCGTCTGCCGGGCATCCAATACTCTGATTTTCAGATCGATCTGGTTTACCCGGACCGACTGGAACTGGTTATTTATAATCATCGTAAAGGGCTGGACTATGTGATTGATGGAAAACCACGATTGGTCGAGTTCGTAAAAGACGTTTTCGATCACAACGGGCCTTTCATATCCTTCGATTTGAGCCGATAGTTTTATATTTACCGATTTTTCGCCAACCCTCCTTTCTGTGGATAATACGGCGCTTTGAGCAGCCATAAGGATGAGGCTGGGTGTTAAAAGCTTATTGTCCACGATCTCAAAATCGTATCTGAGGTTTTGCGAGCCTTCCACTTCGATGTGACAGGGTATCATGCGAGATGATCCCCCTAGAGTCCCGGCAATACCGGATCTTCTATCCTGACATATTCGGCCAACTATTTGACACGGGGAAGCCATTTTTACGGAATTCGATTGACTGCAGAGAACGGTATACACATAGGCAGATGCCATGGGAAGATCCGCATTCCCCATTTGTAAAAATGGATGACCAAAGGCGAGGACATTGTCTCCCTCTACATAAGTAACCGTACCAACGACGGCAGCGCTGAGGTCTCCCCTGATCAGGATGGCTGCTACGGATGCCCCGGGTACGAGTTTGACATTTTCTGTGATGTTTGGTTGAAAACTATAGCTTCCCCCCTGTAGGGGACACAATCCATAAGCGTTAAAAAGGGGTTGCATCCTTTGTAGGACTTCGCTGTCGATACCTGACACGATTAAAGGTGAAAAGATAGGTGTAAGTTTTATATTGCTGTTGCCGGAAGTATAGCTCATTTCTTCCTGTAGTATCGGAGAAGTGACCGGCAAGCTTCTTGCCGAGTCGTTCTGCGGAGATACTGGAAGTTCCCAGTCTGCGGCTGTCAGCGAAAAGCCCTTTTCATGCGCGGGTATATTGAGCAAGGTTCTCCTCATTTCATGAATCGGGGTAACACCCGCAATTGCCTCTTTTGAAAAACTCCATCCATAGGCAACAGCGCCGATGAGACGATTATTAATGTAAACAGGACTGCCACTCATCCCTGCGATGATACCTGATTTTTCCAAAGGACCACCCGACATCCTGATCAGGATCATGTTGCTTTTTGCCTCCCAGTTTCTTAAAATTCCCAGCACTTCGACATTAAATATCTCGATTCGGTCACCAATGAAAACTGTCTTACCGTATCCCTTCATGCCGGGTGTAATCTCTTCGATGTCCATAACACTTTCGGCAGCGAAGAGCGGAGATTTGCTTAATGAAATGAAGGAGGACAAAATGCTCAAGAGGATGAATAAATAGGGCGATTTATGTATCTTTAATTTCATGCTGCAAACTCTACCAAATTTGGCAATTTATTGTCAAGGTATAAAAGAAGTTGAAATATTTACCTTCAGAATTTAAACTATAGATATGAAAATCTTGTATGTTTGGAATTTCACTCTTGCCAACCGCGACTGATTGTTCCTTGGCCTTAATGATGGAAACAATACTACTTAATTTAAAAGATACAAGTCTTTATCAGAAACACATAGAAACGGCAGCCCATGCATTAAGGGCGGGAGAACTGGTTGCCTTCCCTACTGAAACAGTATATGGATTGGGGGCACATAGAGATAATGCAAAAGCCGTCGAACGAATTTACACGGTAAAGAAAAGGGGCGAAGAAAAGAGGCTCACCCTGATGATTGCCGATCCTGACGATGCAAAAAAATACGTTGACCACTTTTCAGATACTGCGACAAAATTGATGGAATATTTCTGGCCGGGGGCATTGGCCATTGTTTTCCCTTTGAGAAATGGTTCAGACATTAGTATACGACTTCCTGACGACAAGGCGGCAAGAGACTTAGTCCGCGCTGCTAAAGTACCTATAGTTACCACCAGCGCAAATATTTCCGGATATCCACCCTCTACTGATGCTCAACAGGTGTTGATGGATTTTAAGGGGAAAATCCATATGGTCCTCGACAGCGGTTCGACACGATTTCGCTCTCCGTCTACGGTACTGAAGGTAAAGGACGAAACCTTTGAAATCATTCGTCATGGTATTATTTCAGAGACTGTAATCCGAAGTTGTATTGAAAATACCCTGGTAAACGTGTAGTGTCTAATAAAATATATTTTGGCGAATTTGGCAAAAAATGTAGCGCCAATCTCTTGTGGTCGGCCAAAGACGGAGGATAAACCGCCCGCGCTACGCATTTCCAATTTATTCGGGTTAGGATAGATCATAGTATTACTTGGTAAAAATTCATTTTTTTAGCAGGATTTTTTACTGCAATCAAGGAAAGTCGCAGGGGTTTAGTTAAATAAGAACTGTCTTTTATATTCTTTTGACAAATTTGACATTGGATCAAGTTCTGGGTAAGTGTTAAAAATCTTTTTATTTTTTTAATCCAATAAAATTTTTAAAGAAAATATGGTCATAATGAAAATTGCATTAGCGTCAGACCACAGAGGTTTTGAATTTAAGGAGCACATTGCATCCCTGCTTAGACAAATGGGATACACGGTGAAGGATTTTGGCACGGACAAAAACAACGAATCGGTGGACTATCCAGACTATGGGTTACAGGCGGCCCGTGCAGTCGGGTCGGGTGAATGTGAACGGGGGATCCTGATCTGTGGAACGGGAATTGGCATGTCCCTGGTGGCAAACAAAGTAAGGAGTGTGCGAGCCGCATGCTGCCACAATCTATACACGGTTGAGATGAGTCGAAGGCACAATGATTCCAACGTATTGTGTATCGGGGCCGATGTTATTGATGAAGAACTCCTGGATCAAAAGGTCAAGCTGTGGCTGGAAACTCCTTTTGAGGGAGGAAGGCACGCCCGCCGCGTGGAAAAGATCACGGAAGTTGAAAATGGAGGCGGAATTTAGATCGGGATAATTGTGCCGGTCGTTAATCGCCTCGAATACTGACAAACGAATGCCACAGATTAAATTGGAATTGACAAATTGGTTGACTAATTTGCTGAGACATTTTGAGCGCCCCCTCTCTTCAATCCTCAAAGCACGTGATCGAGGTTAATTAATTTATCCGGGTTTTTGCTTTTTTATTCCCAGGATTCTTGTTTCCCGGAATGAATCATCCCATACATCGCGTTTTAGGGCATCAAGAGTGGTTTTGATGGCGATTTTTTTATCCTCGTTATTTCCTCTCAGGACAGATACAAGCTTGTTTACATATTTTTGCTCTTCTGGTGTGTACATTTCACTCTTCCTCCTTTTCTGCGTAAAATCCTTTCTGAATACTTTTTAAAAACTTCCCCTTTTCGCCCTCCAATCGGATATTTTTCGATTGGCACTTCAATGCTGAATGTGCCATTTAAAAATTTAACCCTTCCCATTCTTCAGTTGATAGCTGATACCATCACAGCATCGTGAACTGATTTTCAGCATTTGCATTGCGTGGTGCTTTTTTTGAAATGAGAATAGAAGGGAATATATCAGGTTCAGAAAATTTGCATGACGGTATGTTCAAATTTTAGATTTCCGTTACTGTTTGGTCATGGCAGGGGAAAACAGAAATGTGCCGAATGTCTGAAACCATTGAAATTACTGGTGGAGCTGAGGGGATTCGAACCCCTGACCTTTTGAATGCCATAAAAATTCCAAGTCATCAAACGTTTTTCAGTTTAGTTTTAAGTGTTTTATTCTGCTTAGGTTGCTACTGAAAATTAAAAAGTCGTTTTTAGTTTGTTTTGGGTTGTTTTGGGATATTGTGTTCACATTTTGTTCACAATAATTCATTAACATTGAGTTTTAAAATTTCAAAACTAGCTTTACCAATGTTTTCCACACATAAGACTATCGGTAAATGTCTTTACGATGTCTAATGCGGTATATTGTGATAATTTTTTGTTTTTCATCAACAGCGTAAATTACCCTGAAATCACCTACGCGTAATCTGCACTTGTCTTCGCCCTTTAATTTTTTAGATTGAGGATAAGGGTGTGGATTATTTTTTAAAGCTAAGATGGCCTCGTCGATTTTTAAAAAGAAGGGATTGGAAATATTATCAAGTTCCTTCCTTGCCGATTTTTTGATAATTAACTTATACACGATAATTACGACTTTCTTTTATTACTATAATTTTCGTAATCTTCGCTGGGCTCATTTTTTCTGTCTTCAATAGATTTTATATCTGATAAGTCCTCAATTAATTCCTCCAAACGGTTGAGTTCTTCAATTTCAATAATTGCTGCTATCTTGCGTCCATGATCGTCGATAATATATTGTTTAACCTTAACGGGTTTATTTTCTTGCTTCATGGTTGTAGCCATATTTTCCTCCTTTAGAATTAACGTCACAAGACCAATACCAAACTGAAAATTCATTAAAGGGCATGCACTAATGAGTCTTTTAGAATTATACTCTTTTTGATGATTATGGCAATAAATTTTACATTCGGGATTTCAGCTAAGAACAAAGATTTTTTTGTGCACGTGTGTTTTACCGGCGCAAAATAGTTACCGGTTAATGAAGATGAGTATGGCACATTCAAGGTTGGCAATGGTTTTTCTCTAAAAGAGTCGCTAACTCTAATTATTCCGTGTCTTACAAAAGCTTAATCAAATAATTCCTCAGAGTCGGGATATCCTGTTCCGCTGTATCCCATACCCCGGCTATATCAACACCGAAATATTGGTGAATCAGCTTGTCTCTCATTCCTGCAATGTCTTTCCACGGAATATACGGATGCTTTTCCCGAATTTCCTCTGACAGGTTCTTTGTAGCCTCTCCAATAATCTCCAATTGTCATATTACACCGTCCTGCACCAGGCTGGACGCCCTGAAATCCTCATAATCCATACCTTTTGTATATTCCTGAATCTTATTGATTGCATCCATTATGTGCCGCAAAAATACTGTGTCGTCCTTTATCATTGATATATTACCTTCATTTCCGATTTTATCCTGTCGATCAGATATGGGCTTACAGACTGTTCTGTGAGAAGGTCAACCTTTACACCAATAGTCTCAGACAACTCCCGTTCTATTCTCACCAAGGTAAGCAGGCTCTTTCTCTCCTTGAAATTCACCAGGACATCCAGGTCGCTGTCCGGTCTTTGAACACCTCTGGCATAAGAACCGAAGATGCCTATCGTCTTGGCATTGTATTTTGCTAATATGGAAACTACTTTATTCTCCATTTCCTGGTAAGTCACAATCGTCCTCTTTCTGCATTTAATAGTTACTTTTTTCCTGTTCCTCTCCCCGTACTTCCGCAATAATCATCTCAATGCACCTTTCTGACCCTTGTCGCAAAAGCTTTACACTTTCAAATTCCTCCATCTCTTTGTCAAGCTTAGCAACTATTTTTTTGTAAAAGAGTAGATGGGTCTCGACCAGTTCCCTTTTTGTATTTATTGCCTAAACAACAAGCTTTTCAATATATCCTTTCCGTTTGCTCCATATCATTGGTTCGATTTCATAGGTTTCGACAAGTTGATAGCAATCCAAAACACTCATATGAATAACCCTCTTTTTATCTAAAGACATAAATTCGATAGTGAGCATTATGCAAAGCCTCTTTTTCATAGTGAGAAATTATTCATTCATTAGCCTGTCTGCCCAATATCGTGGTTCCCGATGCAAATGTGCAACCGCAACAATAACAATTGTATCGTTATCAATACCGTAAATAATTCCATAGGGAAACCTCAAAAGTAAGCAGTGTCTGAGACCAGGTTCAATTTCAAGAGATGAAAAAGGATAAGCAACTATTCTTCTGATAGTCCGATCCAACTCGTCTAGAAACTGAGTACCAAGTCTGATAGAGTGGGAATCGTACCATGCAACGGCATCTTCAAGCTCAAATTGAGCAGGTTTTAGAAAGCGGATTTTCATCTGGCGCGATACTTTTCCATTACCTGTTCATAAGATATTGTTTCTAACTTGCCTGACTTGTATGCCTGCCAGCGTTTTCGTGCTTCTTCAGCCCATATACGGTCAATCTCTGGGTCTGGTTTGTCTAGTTGCACAAGGATTGAATCAACGATCTCAAGCTTTTCTCTATCCGACAAAGATTGAATACTTTCTATCAGCTTATTTTTAATGGTTGTCATAATTTTATCTCCTCTCTTTCAAAAACAGCCTGATTTTTCACTCACATTTTCTGTCTTTAAGTTTGCCCTTTAATTCTAACAGCAATTCATTGGCCATCCTGCTCATCTATAACAAATTAGCTCTGTCATTTTGCCTATTTAACTTTTTAAATGACACAGCTAAGAGGTTATTTATCAATGATTTTCGTTCTTAACTGTAACAAATAGCTTTATCATTATAATCATTGTTTTAATCTCCAAAAAGCCTTTTTGTCGCCTTTAACTATTCTTGGGTTACCTACCAATTCTATCTTTCCTCCATCTTTTAATTCCCTTAGGTACCTGTTGATTGTATATCTTGGAATATCTCTCAGTGCCTCTACAAAATCTTCGATGTATCCCTTTTTATAATTTTTTAAGTGTTCTATAATTAATAATTTATTTGCCTCTCTATCTAGTCCTTTTCTTCGGGTATATTCACCTTTTTTACCAACGTACTCATAGTATCTTTTAGATAAAATAAACTTTGTTCCACGCCCCCTTCCTACCTTTTCAACAAAACCGTTTTCCAACAACCTTTTTAGTTCGCGCGTTCTTCCACTAATTATTTCGCCATTTTTTATTTTTTCCAGAACGATTAAATCGGTTACTGACAAGTAAATCCGTGTTTCGTTAGAAATACGTTCCAAATATTTTACAAACTTTTTATCCCTAACAACCGCATCAATTACGAGCTTTACGCAAAAATCTGTTGATCCGTTATAATCCGGAATTCCCTTACCCTCTCTGATAGTTTGCTTGAATATTTTATCCACACCCTGTCCCGATCTTTCGACAAAACCTATTTTTTGCAATACCTCAATGATCAGCCTATTTCTCGGTTTACTGGCAACTTCAATAATATTTACGGGTGTTATTCCTGGTAAGAATCCACCCGGGCTGATGATTTCAATTTTCGTTGGATATTGCTTGATGAAGGCGGAACCCTGGTCTTTATAGTCTCGGTGGCTAATAGCGTTTAATACGGTTTCTCTTATAACTTCTTCATTAAAGGCCTTGATATCAAACACAAATAAGCCTTCCTGAATGGGGTATATTTCATTTCGACTATTTATCTTATCCCAAAGTTTGTCAAAATAAAGCAAGAAGGGTTCGCGAAAATCTACTCTATCCTGATATTCAATTGAAGAAATATCCTTCCGATATTCCCAAACGATTTCGGCATTTCTCAAATAACGATTAATTATTTCTTTTTTACCTGTTAGAATTATAGCGGCATAAGTTACCAAACTATCCAGAATCAACCCTAAATCGATAAGTGCCTGCCGGTCTTCTAAGCGCAAAATATCCGAATTACCCGACTTTTTACTCCATAGCTCTTTTAATCGCTTTATTGCATTTTCATCTAAATCTTCAAATTTTACACTATTACAAATCTCAGCAGAGAAGTCTTCTTCATATTCTTTAAATATCTTTTTCAGTGTTTGGCTATCCATGGGCACTAAACTTTGACCGCTTCGCATAAAGTATGCACCATCAAAAGAAACTGCCTCACCTTCTGGACGAGAGGGAATCGTGATGGCCAGTACTCTTTTGCCGTCCTGTTCAATTTCTTCTGCCTCGATTCTAACTTTTCGGCTCATTTTCTGAGAACTCAATACATCCATCTTCAATTTTTCAACATCTTTAAAAACGGTAGTGCCAACGATTTATTTTTCATCGTTAACACCAAGCACAAGTTTACCACCGCCTTCATTAGCAAACGCGGAAATATATTTGAGCATATCGTCAAAATGAAAATTATTTTGGACGCTTTTAAATTCGATATGTTCGTTTTCTTTGCTTTGCAAAAGTTCTTGAAGGTTAGTCATAACTGATGATTTTCCTCTCCCCAAATATCAGCAATAATTCGTTCAATGTTTTTTCTTTCTATTGCCTTAAAAGCCGCACGCCTTCCGATGCCCGCATTTCTTTATTAAGTCTGGCAATGGTTTTTTGTAAGAAAGTTGCTGAGACTATTTACCTAAATTAACCGAGGTAGCTGCCTGTAAACCTGTGCTTTCTTGAGACGTAAGATGCAAAATGTTCAAAAAGGGATATAAACAAATAGACCAAACCTAAACCACTGCACCAGTTCCTTGCTCTATCCTTCTCCTTACGCCCGCAGAAGCGACCCTTTCGGATTGGGCGATTTCAAGGTTTTTCTTTGACGGCAAATTCTTTTTATGGATTTTTAATCAAGTTTATCAATTTTTCAATGGATGACTTTAGTTCTTGTGGTGTGTATCCACCATTACTTGTATTTTCTGGATGATGAATGGAATTTCTAACAAAAGTCATCAGTGTTACATCTTCGGGTTTTTGAAGTTGCCTGTTTGTTATTTTAGCCCATTTCTTAGTTTTTGTAATGCTCTTGCTTAAAAAGTATGATTCGGCTTGATCAATTGTGTATTTTAGCTGTTTTTCTTGCAAATAGCCATAAAGCTCGTTGTGAAGTTCAATTGTTGGTAAATCATACGCTGAATAATTTATTTCACCCCAAGATGGACTCCAAGGAAAAATCCCAAACTGAGAGCCCGTATTTTCAACCATAACCCCATCGGGAGTATTTTTGGTGATTAGTAATTCAATTTGAGCATTGCTCAAACAGTTTTTGAAGAAATACGGTGAATGAGTAGATATAAAAACTTGATTTGTTTTTGAAAATTCAATTAAATATTGGACAAACTTCTCTTGTAAACGTGGATGTAAATGAAGTTCCGGCTCATCAATTAAAACAACTATGTTTTCCTTTGAAAGAGACGCCAGTGTTTCTAAAAACAACAATGAGATTATCATTTCCACGCCCGAACCGAGACTTGTTACCGGCAAATCAAGTTTTTCTAATTTTTGTGAGAGAAAAGCGTTATCAAATGGCGCATTGCCATCAATAAAAGAAAGATCAATTTTTTCTACCTCAAAATCCCTAAGTTTTTTATTTAGCGCTTCAAAGCACTTTTTAATTGAAGCCTCGTCAATCTTGCTTACAATTTCCTTTTCAAAAGAGCTTTTCTTTACAAAAAAACCTTCTTCACCTCGAATGCCTTTAGAAAATCGCCAGTTAAAATCATCGAATACAGAAGAAATTGAAGAATTGTAACCTCTTTGCAATTGTTTTTCTCGATTTTTTCCAAAATAAAAACTTTTTGGAAAGCTCTCTAGCTCAACTTGCGACAAAGTAAGCAACCTCTCATCAAATTGAAACTTCGTTCCGCTTTTCCTTTGTATTTCCCAGCCCTTATCATTATCCCTCGGTCTGTTTGGGACAACATAATGCGATAAAACAACAATATCAGAAAAAGCTTTCCCCGCTGCCGCTTTGTCCCTTTTCTTTATCTCTAAATATACTGCGTTGCATTCCACTGATTGTTTGGTGTATCCATCGGGAAGCTTTGCTGTAAAATTTGAGTCAAATATGAGCTGAATTGTTATTGATTCATCATCGCCATTGTAAAAATCAGTGTGTTTTATTCTTCCTGATAAGAAATAGGGAGATAGTGCAAAATTAATTGCCTCTAAAATAGAGGTTTTACCTGTCGCATTATTACCAATAAACAACGAGAGTCCCTTAGCATTTATACTCTGCTCTTTTATACAACGAAAGTTTTTTATTGTTATTTTGGAAATTTTCATAGCCTACTTCTTGATAAATAGATTTACTCCCCCCATACTTCCGCCAAGATTTCTTCAATCCGCTTCTGGGCTTCGGTTTTGAGCAGTTGCACGCCTTCCAATCCCTGCATCTGGCGGTCAAGTTTTTCTACGATTTGGCGTTGGGTTTCTAAAGGAGGCAAAGGGATTTTTAAGTTTTTTATGAAAGCTTGATTTATTGAAGGTTGCGCAGAAGTTGTTGCATATTGATGTAAATTTTCTTTTTGTAATAATAATGATAAATATTTTGGCAACAGTTTGTTTGTCTTAACAACTAATGCAAAACTATTATCAGTAATCCAACATGCACCATTGATGTAATGAACACAACCACATTTAGCACCAACCCGACCAATTGAAATAGTCTCGCCAGTATAATTTGACGAGTTGTGATATCCTTGTATGCCATTACCACCATAAACAGGTATTGTCCCACCTTTTTGTTCTTTTTGAGGCAAAAAATCACCAGAGCTAATTTCAATTTCTTCATTTTTTATCAATTCTTCAATCAAAATATGTTCTTCAAAATGATCATCTAAACTAAAATCAAAATTGCCCTCAATCCTTTCTGCACCAGCAATAATCTGTTTTTGTTTTTCGATTTTTTCGACAATTTCGTTTTGGACTTCAAGCGGGGGGAGAGGGATTTGAATACCTAAAAAAATGTCTTTGGGGATAGTTCGTCTTCTACCTGCCGCACCAATCATTTTTGATTTATAAACCTCTCTTGCTTTATTGGATTGAAGAACTAATTCAAGATACTTTACATTTGCATTTACTCTGTCTTTTATTTCCCAAACATCATATGCAGGGCTAACTGCGGCAATATCATAGTTTTGCTGAAAGCTAAGAACGCCTTCATCAATGGGAAAACCAACTACTAATTGATTTCTTCTAACTAATTTATAACCGGAAATATCTTCACTTGCTATTCTTTTGCCAAATTTTTCAGATTGATCTACCAAACCATTTCGCATTGTTACTGATAATACTGGAACATCTTGACTGCCAACTTTTTCATTACCTGAGAGTTGCAAAATGTCTCCTAATTTAACGACAAGATATTGAAAACCTTTTCTCAATATCTCATCCAGTTTTGCCAACTTCTCTTCTTTCTCCAGAGCCTTTTTATCCAGCTTGCTCAAATACTCCTTGGCAATATCCATCTGTAAGGCATTTTTTGGGTCAAATGAAGCAAGGATTTTCAGAGCGGTTTTTGGATCGGCGGTTTTGAGTTCCTGATATCTTTTCTCTATGCTTGGACATTGAGATTCTTCGCTTCGCTCAGAATGACACTGTGGAAATTGTTCAGGATGACTATGTGGGAGTTGCTCAGATTGCGGAGATTGGTTGAAATGCGGGAGTTGCTCAGATTGTTGGATTTGCTCAGAATGACAAATGGTGAAGGGATGACATACAGATTGCCATTCTTTTATCTGTTCTTCGCTAAGATTACTGCGGTAGTTTTGCAGGTTGAAATGATATGAATTGGCTTTTTCAATGGCTTTGGCAACTTCGTTGTCAATCTGCGATTCTACTATATTATCAAACTGCCAAAGTTTTTCGTCATACATTGCCTTGCTCAATTTGTCTTTAGCAAGTTTTTCATTAAGACCGGTAAGCAGCTTTTCGCGTTTGGCTTTGTTCTTCTCCGTAAACCTTTCTTTAACTTCTTTTTTAATACGCTCTGCAACGCGCGGATCAAGCATTTCAATCCATTCTTTGGGAATACAAAAACTATGCTTTGTGTCTTTTGGTTTTTTACCCTGCTTAATTTCTTTGAAAATATCCAACAATTGAGGAATCTGGCTTCCCTCAATCGGCTTGCGGTTTGTTCCCATCGAGAAACCATCATTTTCTATTTTGTAATACCAGACAAAATCAGTCGGTTGACCTTTTTCAAAATACAGGATTGAGGTCTTGGCGCCTTGACCACCCTTCGAAACAAACACGCCTTGCGGAAGGCTGATGATAGCCCGCAAGTTCGCCTCGTTTAATAGTAGTTTTCTCAAGGCGCAGGCGCTATTCTGTCCCCATGTTAAAAAACCTTCTGACACAACCACCGCGCACCGCCCATTTACTTTCAAAAGATCGAAAATCAATTTGACGAATAAAATTGTCGTTTCTGATTCCTTGGAATATTCCTCCCATACATTTGGATATGCCGGCTGGTCGCGTTCCGCGCCAAATGGAGGATTGGTGATTACCACGCTCTTACTGCCTGCGTCTCTTGAAGGGTCATACATTTTGAGCGCGTCACCTTGGGCGATGTTGTGCGGATTAAGACCGCGAATATACATATTTACAGCCGCCATTTTTCTTATACGTCCTTGATATTCAATTCCGCATATACCGGTTCGGTAGAACTGATTAGCAATATGCTCCGGCGGCATCAGCCTTGTTTCCCTTGCCTTTTTAATAACATAATCATAGGTATCAAATAAAAAACCAGCAGTTCCGCAGGTAGGGTCAATAGCAGTATCGGTAAAATCAGGGTCAACCATCGCTACCATCATTTGGCGGATATGATTGGGTGTGCGGTGTAATCCTAAATCTTTTGTTCCACCGGTTTCAGACAAAGCGGATTCTATGGCATCGCCCAAAAGGTCCGTTTTTAAAATCCATTTTTCGTCAATTTCGTTGATCAATCCAATGACTTCGGCAATCACGCCGCCTTTGACATTGTTGGTAAAATTGGAATTGGCAAAAACTTCCTCCATGAGGACAAGCTGATCCTGCATTTTGGTTGGCATATTACCGCTTATTACCTGTCTAGCTTTGGTAAGAATGGAGGCGTAAAACGGAAAAATGTTTTTATTAAGTTCGGATAATACCTGTTCACCCGTGAGAGAAAGCAGGTGAGAAAAAAGAAGGCGATAGTTTTCACCTTCAAAAAGTTTTCTTAATGGAGTAAACGTTCCATCCTGCTTGAGTTTGGCTTCAAAGATACGAAGCAGGAGAAGTTCAATAATGTATTCTACGCGTTCAACCGGAGTGCCAGCCGGACGCAGCTTGTTATGAAGTCGTTTGAGGATATTATTTGTCTCGTTGTCTGCGTAATGAACGGTTGATCTTCCCATAGTCTATACCTTAAATCAGGCCTTCGGAGACTTTTTATAATAAGATAAAACCCACCCCTGAATCCCCTCCCAGGAGGGGACTTTTCTAATCCCCTCTCAAGAGGGGGTTGGGGGTGTGTAAGGCAGCAGCAGAAAGTTTGAAAATTCCTATACCTTAAAAGTAGTTTGTAATTCCTCAAAAACTTGAGGCAAGCGGTTATCAAACATTTGATTGATTTCCTGATAATCTGCCCCGATTATGCGCATGTAAACAGGATTATCAAATATCTCCTGTGCTGTGATCCGCCTTTTTTGTGTAATGTTTTCTGCGAAAAAGTCTTTTATATCCTGCAGAATATGTATTTGGTCATCGTTAAAGCTGTACGTCTTCAAATACGAATCAAAGCCGAGCTCGATCCTCTCTCTCGGAGTGGGGATTTTCTTAATCTTTAAGGCATGAAGGAAGAAATCCCAAATTGAGCCCTGTTTAAAATCATACACTTTCTGGAGTTGTCCTTCATCAAGATATACTTCAGGCTTTTTGGCCCAATCCTTAATCGTTTCCACATCATCTGCGCTCGGTTCATACTCTTTGTCTTTCTCAACCTTTTTCTTTATTTCAACAATCTCTGGCTTATCGGTCTTTTCCAACTCTTCCTCAAACAAAACTCGGGCTTTTTCAATGGGGATATTGTCAATCACCTGTATCTTGTCGCCATGCAGATATACACGCTGGATAAGATGGGCGGGGTCTGGATTGTCGATGATAAACCATTCGCCTTTTGGTTCATGTATTCTGCCATCCCCACCGCATTTTCCATTAACAACCTTTATGTTTGGTTTTGGCGTTCCCTTTCCATTATCTTCCATAGCGGCACATAGGCCGACAAAGTCTAATACTTTAAAGCTGAATTTACCTGTCTTTGGATCAAGCCGAGTACCGCGGCCAAGCATTTGGACATATTTGCCTACAGATTTAGTCAGCGCGGCAAAAGAAATGTACCGGACGCAGGGGATATCCACGCCGGTGCCCATGATATCAACTGAAACTGCTATAAACGGCTTGTGATGAATGTCCTTAAACCACTTTTTGAAGGTCGCATTGAGATCATTATTATCGGAAATAATTGCCTCAGCATATCGCGGGCTGGCTTCATCTTCCGGTGTGGCAAAAACTTTGTTGAGCACTTTGGTAAGCATGGTACAGTGTGGTTGACTGACACCAAACAAAAGAACTTTTTCACCGTATTTGGTATGGGCTTTTATTTCTTCGGCGATGCGCAGGCATCTGTCTTCAGAAATGTATTTGCGCTCCAACTGTTCAAGCATCAGCTTTTTCTGTTGATCCAGTTCAATTTTTCCCCTTTCATCAGGATCAAGGACATAACTAAACTCGACGCCCTTTTCGCGCGCTAATTTGGTAAGTTCGGTTTCAATTGATAAAACCTGATAGGGCGCTAAAAATCCTTCGTCAATTCCGCGCGTTAGGTCAAATTGATAGTCCGGCTCGCCGGTTTCGCACCCAAAGAGCTTATAGGTGTCCAATATGGCAAGGTCTTCTTCTGAAATGTCTTTTCCTTTTGCCGCGATTGCCATCCGTGGTGTGGCGGTTAGCCCAATACGCGGGCAAAGAAAATGATCAAAAATAAGCTTTCTGTTGATATTAATAGACCGGTGACATTCGTCCACAATGATTAAATCATAAAAAGTGTTTGGCATGTTTTGGTAGATATTTTCCAGCGTGTCTATGACGACTATGTGAATTTGCGCGTTTTTGTATTGGCGATAATTTAACGAACTAATTCGTGCTGCCGAAAATTCCTTACTAATGAGAGAAAAACCGTCATTAAGTGCTTGGTCTGCAAGCATAATGCGATCAACCACAAAAAGCACTCGTCTGGCCATGTTGTATTCAAGGATAGCTTTTACGAAGGCAACCATTGTTCGGGTTTTTCCAAGACCAGTTGCCATGTGCACCAGCATTTTTTGTTTGCCTTCCTTGTATTTACGCAAAAGTATTTCAATGCACTCGACTTGATAATATGCTTCTTTTCCACTGCTTGGATTAATACCGCCAGCAATTGTTTTATCAATTAATACTTCCCGATTAAGGTTTATTTTTTTGGCTTGCTCGATTTTTAAGCGCATTTCTTCAAGCGACATGAAACTATTGACTTGTCGAAACTCGCCTGCATCGAGGCCCTTCCATTCGGTATCGTAAAATAGAGTCCTTTCGGGTGAACAGGCATATAAAAAGCGGGGTTTTAAAACTGTTGCGTAAAGTGCGCGGAGTTTTGTAAGCGCTTTCTTCTCGTCCTCAAACTTGTTTTCAAATACAGCCAGAATGTTGCCGTTGATGTCCGTCAGGGTAATATCTGGCTTAATGCCCTTTTTACCTTCAAATATTTTTTGCTGTTCTGGTGTTAAGCTGTACTCTTGTTGATATAGTAAAGTGTCTCCGGGCTTCCATTGGAGTTTTTCCAAATCTTTAATAACTTTTAAATCGGTATCCGTTGCTTCGTTGATTTTTGCCATATAGTATTATTAAGGGTCTCATAATAGAATATACGTTGAGTTATCTGCTTTAGTGCTTAAACACTAGAAAAGAAGAGCGGGTCATAAATCAATACTATTATGAGACCCTTAATATAATAGCGGGTTGGAGACTGTCTCACTTTGAAAAAAAAGAAATGTGGGCTATACTCCCTATCCTCAAAGTTTACTGCCTGTCTTTTCTCTCAAAAATCATTTAAAAAAATGGGTCATCGTGGAAACGAGTGGGTAAATTTTGCATTTTTATATCTCTGGAAGCATACTCGTCAGAATTTTGAGGCGAAGATACTGTTCGTCTCGTAAGCCATAAACACGCCTCTGTATAACCCGGATTTTGTTATTTAGCCCCTCGACAAAACTCAAAGAAACTTTATTTTCCGGGTTACTGTATGCTGCTATTCCATCCCAGCGCATTTCTATCATCTCAGCAAATTTCTCATAGGGTTTAAGCCTCTGCCACTCCTTCGATAAACTCAGGACAGGTTTAA
>WBZR01001245.1_pt2 | contig 31392 bp, 27 predicted proteins | sample 5204231 | NCBI WGS metagenome assembly WBZR01 (sample SAMN12412403, study PRJNA552823) | activated sludge metagenome | isolation source: activated sludge from anammox sidestream of wastewater treatment plant... | place: USA: Virginia | collected 2017-08 | reverse complement strand
CGACCACCAGTGGCGGTGAGGCGAGGTAGTTCATCTTGACTTCGGAGTGGATGCGGCCTTCGAAGTTGCGGTTGCCCGACAGCACCGAGGCGACCGCATAGTCGTGGTCGGCGATGATCTTGCTGACCTGTTCGGGCAGCGGTCCGGAGTTGCCGATGCAGGTGGTGCAGCCGTAGCCGACGAGGTAGAACCCCAGCGCGTCGAGATCCTTGTCGAGGCCGGTCTTGGCGAGGTAGTCGGTGACGACCTTGGAGCCGGGCGCGAGCGAGGTCTTGACCCACGGCTTGGGCTTGAGCCCGCGTGCGGCCGCCTTGCGCGCGAGCAGGCCCGCGCCGATCATCACGCTCGGGTTGGAGGTGTTGGTGCACGAGGTGATCGCGGCGATCGCGACCGAGCCGTTGTCCAGCCCGGCGTACTCGGGATGCTTGGTCCCGTCATGCGGGGCCGAGTGCTCGCTCTGGTCGTGGCCGACCGCGGTGCTGCCGCCTTCGCTGAGGAAGCGTTCCTTCTGCTTGTCCCACTGGCCGTTCTTGCCCAGCGCCTGCATCGCGGCACGGTAGCTGTCGCGCATGCCCGCGAGCGTCACGCGATCCTGCGGCCGCTTGGGGCCGGCCAGCGACGGCGCGACGTCGGCAAGGTTGAGGTCGAGCACCGAGCTGAACTGCGCCTCGGCCGCGTCGGGTTCGTGCCACAGGCCCTGCGCCTTGGCATAGGCCTCGACCAGGCGGATCTGCTCGTCACTGCGGCCGGACAGGCGCAGGTAGTTGATCGATTCGTGGTCGATCGGGCAGATCGCGCAGGTGGCGCCGTATTCGGGCGCCATGTTGCCGAGCGTGGCGCGATCGGCCAGCGCCAGGTGCTGCAGGCCGGGTCCGAAGAACTCGACGAACTTGCCGACCACGCCGTGCTTGCGCAGCATCTGCGCGACGGTCAGCACGAGGTCGGTCGCGGTGGCGCCTTCGGCCAGGCGCCCGCTCAGGCGCACGCCGACCACCTGCGGGATGAGCATCGACGAGGGCTGGCCGAGCATCGCCGCCTCGGCCTCGATGCCGCCCACGCCCCAACCGAGGATGCCCAGGCCGTTGACCATGGTGGTGTGCGAGTCGGTGCCGAACAGCGTGTCCGGGAAGACCCAGGTGGCGCCATCGATCTCGCGCGTCATCACCACGCGTGACAGGTATTCGAGGTTGACCTGGTGCACGATGCCGGTCGAGGGCGGCACCACGCGGAACTCGTGCAGCGCCTTCTGGCCCCAGCGCAGGAACTCGTAGCGTTCGCGGTTGCGCTCGAACTCGATCTGCGCGTTGAGCGCGAGGGCATCGCTCTGGCCGAACACGTCGACCTGCACCGAATGGTCGATCACGAGCTCGCACGGCGATTGCGGATTGATGCGCGCCGCATCGCCGCCCAGTGCCACCATCGCGTCGCGCATCGCCGCGAGGTCGACCACGCACGGCACGCCGGTGAAGTCCTGCAGGATCACGCGCGCGGGCATGAACGCGATTTCGGTGTCGGGCTCCTTGGTTGCGTCCCAGTTCGCCACCGCCTCGATTTCCCGCGCCGTCACGTTGACGCCGTCTTCGTGGCGCAGCAGGTTTTCCAGCAGGATCTTCATCGAATACGGCAGGCGCGCGATGTTGAAGCGCTGGCCGAGCCTGGGCAGGCTCGCATAGGTGTAGCGCTTGCCGTTGACCTCGAGGGTGTCCCGGGTCGAGAACGAATCGGTCATGTGCATCTCCTGGCTGGCTTGTGCATGCTGTGACGGTCGCGACGCAGGTCGCGGGCGCGACCCGTGGGAGCGGGTCGGCAGCTGGGCCGCCAATTATCGCCCAAGCATGCGTCGACTGCGAGCCGCACCGCGCCGACGGTGCGTCCGCGCACCGGTCCGGCCGGCCGGTGCCAAGGGCAGGCACGTGGCCATCGCACCGGCTTGGGGTGGTACGGTGGGCGCACCGATGGAGGCGGCGACCGGCGCAGGCGGTGAAGCGCGTGGCCGGGTGGGCGCGATGCGAGCCGCGCGCCGCCTCAGCCGTGGTCGAGCGTGCTGCGCGCGAGCAGTCCGCGCGCGAGCATCGCGTACTCGTTGCGACGGACCAGCAGGCGCAGGCGGCTGCCGCCGACCTGGCGCCACAACACCGCCGCGCGCACCGCGGCCAGCAGCAGCGTGCGGATCTGGGCGACGGTCTGGGCGTTGCCCAGGTGCTGCGGATTGCCGTGCACCATCACGCGCGGACGCAGTTGCGACAGGGTCTCCACATACAGCTCGGCCAGCCGCTGCTGCACGGCCGGATGGTCGATGCCGAAATGATCGACCTGGCGCTGCACGCGCTCGATGCCGGCACGCAGGCGAGCCGCCATCGGCTGATTGCGCATGAGCCGGCGCTGCAGGCGCAGCACGCCCAGCGTGAGACGGGTCACGGGCAGGCTGCGCGGGCTGCCATCGGTGTGCGCGATGAGCGTCTCCAGCCCCAGGCGCAGGCCGCCGATGCCGTCGAACACCGCGCCGGCGTCGGCGGCATCGATGCGGAAGATGCTGGCGATGCTGGTTCTGGCGGCCGCCGCGTCGGCGCGGCCGCTGGTGGCCAGCTCGTGCACGAGGCGGCAGCCCTGCAGCACGCCGGCGAATGCGATCACGCGGGCTTCGCGATTCATGACTGGCTCCAGCCGCCAAACGGCGCGTCGCTGCGATCGATCACGCCGCCACCCAGGCAGGTGTCGCCATCGTAGAACACCACCGACTGGCCGGGTGCCACGGCGCGCTGTGGCGCGGCGAAGCTCACGATCGCAGTGTCGCCGTCGACCTCGACCCGGCAGGGCTGTGGCGCCTGGCGGTAGCGCGTCATCGCGCTGCAGGAGAAGGCGGCCGCGGGCGCTGCGCCGTCGACCCAGCTCAATGCGCCCGCGGCCAGGCGCCGCGACTGCAGCCAATGGTTGGCGTTGCCCTGCGCCGCGTACAGCACGTTGGCCGTGACGTCCTTGCCGACCACGTACCAGGGCGCGCCATCGCCGTCGCGGCGCCCGCCGATGCCCAGTCCACCGCGCTGGCCGAGCGTGTAGTAGAACACCCCGTCGTGGGTGCCGATCTCGCCGCCGTCGGGCGCGCGGATCGGGCCGGGTTGGGCCGGGATGTATCGGGCGAGGAAGCTGCGGAAGTCACGCTCGCCGATGAAGCAGATGCCGGTCGAGTCCTTCTTGTCGTGGTTGGGCAGACCGGCCGCACGCGCGAGCTCGCGCACCTGCGGCTTGGTCAGTTCGCCCAGCGGGAAGCGCGTGGCCGCGAGCGCATCCTGGCCGAGCGCGTGCAAGAAATAGCTCTGATCCTTGGCGTGGTCGCATGCGCGCAGCAGGCGCCAGCGGCCGTCGACGCGCGCGATGCGCGCGTAGTGTCCGGTCGCGATCTGCGCCGCGCCCAGCGCCCGGGCCTCGGCGAGGAAGGTCTTGAACTTGATCTCGCGGTTGCACAGCACGTCGGGATTGGGAGTGCGGCCGCGGCGGTATTCGGCGAGGAAGTGCTCGAACACCTGGTCCCAGTACTCGGTAGCGAAGTTGCGCAGGTGCAGCCGGATGCCGAGCCTGGCGCACACCGCCACCGCGTCGCGCCGGTCCTCGTCGGCGCGACAGCCGCTCGCGTTGCGCGCGTCCTCCTCCCAGTTCTGCATGAACAGCCCCGCGATCGACACGCCCTCTCGCTGCAGCAGCAGCGCGGCGACCGCGGAATCGACACCCCCGGAAATGCCGACGATGACCTCGGCGGTCATCGCGGCCCGTCCAGCCACTGCAGGCAATCCAGCGGCAGGCGCCGGCCGGACAGCCATTGGTCGATGGTCGCGAGCACCAGCGGGCTGCGCAGGTTCGGCGCCGCAGCGACTTCGTCGCGGCTGAGCCAGCGCGGACCGATGATGCCGTGGTCGAGCGCGCGCGCGGGCTCGTGGCGCAGCGCGTCGGCCGCGAACGCAAAGCGCACGAAGTGCAGCGGGCCGGCGCTCCACTGCTGCACCCCGAGGAAGTGCGTGAGCGCCACCGTCCAGCCGGTCTCTTCCAGCGTCTCGCGCACCGCGGCCTGCTGCAGCGATTCGCCCGCGTCCAGGTGCCCGGCCGGTTGGTTGAGCACGCGTCGGCCGCCCACTTCCTCCTCGACCAGCAGGAAGCGGCCATCACGCACCACCACGGTGGCCACGGTCACGTGTGGCAGCCACATCGCAGCGGCGGTCGCGGGTTCGGTTGCAGTTGTGTCCATCCGTGGATTTTAGGGCAAGCGGGCGGTCGACCACCGGCCATCACAGGCCTTCGGCGTCGACGCCCACGTCCATCCAGTACCGGCGCGGGTTGGCCGGATCGAGGAATACGGTGATGGTGTCACCCACGCGCCAACGCCGGGAGGGATCGGCGCGCAGGATGTCGCTCCTGAAGGTGACCGGTCGGCCGCGCAGCTGCGCCACCGCCTTGATGCGCCACGCGCTGCGCCGGCCGCGCCGCCCGACCTTGCTCACCTGGGCCGCGAGCGGTCGCCCGTGTGCGCGCAGCCATGCCGCCCGGATCGCCTTGCGTTGGCCGAACTTCCAGTACAACGCCGCCGCCAGCGTTGCCACTCCCGCGGTGAACAGTGCCCCGCCCACCCACACCCGCAGGCTGCCGTCGGGATCGCTGCGCATGGCCAGTGCGCCGGCCAGCAACCACAGTGCCGCGCTCAAGGCGACCAGCAGCCAGCGACCCTTGGGTGTGCTGTCGAGCGGGGGCGCGGCGGGCATGGGCTGCAGGCGGTGGCGCGGCGCCGGTGCCGCTGCCTGCAGCATACCCGCCGCGCGTGCCCGACGCTGCCTCGCGCCGCCGGCCGGACCAGGTCTGGGGCCGGGCCGCAGCGGCACCGGCGCGCTTGCGCGAGACCCTGCGCGACACCCTGTGTGGCCAAGGGCCGCGCCCGGCGCGCGCTATACTCGGGGCGGGTGTTTCGCGGTGATCGACGATGGCGAACGACAAGGACCTGCAGATCGAACATAGCTTCGGACTTGCCGTGGAGACGGCCAAGCCCGAAGTGGCGCGCCCGCCGCTGTACCAGGTGGTGCTGCTCAACGACGATTTCACGCCGATGGATTTCGTGATCGCGGTGCTGGAGACGTTCTTCAACATGGAGCGTGAGCGCGCGACCCAGGTCATGCTGCACGTGCATACGCGCGGCAAGGGCGTGTGCGGCGTGTTCACGCGCGAGGTGGCGGAAACCCGGGTCACCCAGGTCAACGAGTTCTCGCGTGCCCATCAGCATCCGCTGCTGTGCACGATGGAAAAGTCCCAATGAGGGTCCTTGGCGCACTGGAATAGCGCGGTCGGCATCCCTATCTAGGCATGCAGCAGTTTGCGGAGACGTATCGGCATGTTCAGCAAGGATCTCGAAGTCACCATCGGCCAGTGCTACAAGGACGCGCGCGAGCAGCGACACGAGTTCATGACGGTCGAGCACCTGCTGCTCGCGCTGCTCGACAACGCCTCGGCCGTGGGCGTGCTGCGTGCATGCGGCGCCGATCTGGCCAGGCTCGCGCGCGACCTGCGCGCGATCATCACCGAGACGGTACCGCTGCTCGCGCCCAACGACGAGCGCGACACCCAGCCTACGCTCGGCTTCCAGCGCGTGCTGCAGCGCGCGGTCTACCACGTGCAGTCCTCGGGCCGCAAGGAAGTGGCCGGCGCCAACGTGCTGGTCGCGATCTTCGGCGAAAAGGACTCGCATGCGGTGTATTTCCTCGGCCAGCAGGACATCTCGCGGCTGGACGTGGTCAATTTCATATCGCACGGCGTGGCCAAGATCGCCCACGAAGGCAGCACGCCCCCAGCGGGCGAGGCCAAGGCCGAGGGTGAGGGTGGCGAGGAGCCACGCGGCAATCCGCTCACCGAGTTCGCCAACAACCTCAACGAACTGGCACGGCAGGGCAAGATCGACCCGTTGATCGGCCGCAACGAGGAAATCGAGCGCACGATCCAGGTGCTATGCCGCCGCCGCAAGAACAACCCGCTGTACGTGGGCGACGCCGGCGTGGGCAAGACCGCACTGGCCGAGGGCCTGGCCAAGCGCATCGTCGAAGGCGAGGTGCCGGCCGTGCTCGCCGACTGCACGATCTGGGCGCTCGACCTGGGTGCGCTGGTGGCGGGCACCAAGTACCGTGGCGATTTCGAAAAGCGCCTCAAGGCCGTGATCGCCCAGCTCAAGAAGGAGCCGGGTGCGATCCTGTTCATCGACGAGATACACACCATCATCGGCGCCGGCTCCGCCTCGGGCGGCACCATGGACGCCTCCAATCTCATCAAGCCCGTGCTCGCCAGCGGCGAGTTGCGCTGCATCGGCTCGACCACGTTCCAGGAATATCGCGGCGTGTTCGAGAAGGACCGTGCACTCGCGCGGCGCTTCCAGAAGATCGATGTGGTCGAGCCGTCGATCGCCGACAGCGTGGAAATCCTCAAGGGCCTCAAGACGCGCTTCGAGGAGCACCACAAGGTGCAGTACACGCCCGATGCACTGCGCGCCGCGGTCGACCTGTCGGTCAAGCACATCGCCGACCGTTTGCTGCCCGACAAGGCGATCGACGTGATCGACGAGGCGGGTGCGCGCCAGCACCTGCTGCCGGAGCAGGACCGCAGCGGGCGCGTGGACGTGTCCGACATCGAGTTCATCGTCGCGCGCATGGCGCGCATCCCGCCCAAGCAGGTGTCGGCCTCGGATCGCGACGTGCTGCGCAGCCTCGACCGCAACCTCAAGATGGTGGTGTTCGGCCAGGACGAGGCCATCGACGCGCTCACCAGCGCGATCAAGATGGCGCGCTCGGGACTGGGCAATCCGGGCAAGCCGATCGGCAATTTTCTGCTCACCGGGCCGACCGGCGTGGGCAAGACCGAGGTCACGCGCCAGCTCGCGATGCAACTGGGCATCGAGCTCGTGCGCTTTGACATGTCCGAGTACATGGAGCCGCATTCGGTGTCGCGCCTGATCGGCGCGCCGCCCGGCTACGTCGGCTTCGACCAGGGCGGCCTGCTCACCGAGCAGATCGTCAAGCATCCGCATTGCGTGCTGTTGCTCGACGAGATCGAGAAGGCGCATCCGGATGTGTACAACATCCTGCTGCAGATCATGGATCGCGGCGCGCTCACCGACACCAACGGTCGTGAGGCCAACTTCAAGAACGTGATCCTGGTGATGACCACCAACGTCGGCGCGCAGGCGGCGGCGCGGCGCACGATCGGCTTCGTCGAGCAGGACCACCAGACCGATGCGATGGAAGCGCTCAAGCGTCAGTTCACGCCCGAGTTCCGCAATCGCCTCGACGCGGTGATCCAGTTCAACGCGCTCGACTTCGAGCACGTGCTGCGCGTGGTCGACAAGTTCCTCATCGAACTCGAGATGCAGTTGCAGGAGAAGCACGTCTCGCTCAGCGTCGATGCCGAGGCGCGGCGCTGGCTGGCCGAACACGGCTTCGACCCGCAGATGGGTGCGCGGCCGATGGCGCGCGTGATCCAGGAGAACGTCAAGCGCCTGCTTGCCGACGAACTGCTGTTCGGCAAGCTCGCCCATGGCGGCAAGGTGTTGCTGTCGCTGCGCGACGGCAAGCTTGCGGTGGCGTGCGAGGAAGCCGAGACGATGCCCGTGGTGGTCGAGTAACGCCGCATCCACGTCGGGACGTGGCGGTCAGGCGCAGGTACCGGACTGTCGCGCGAGAGGACAGGGCGCAGCCTGCGCCGCTGCAGCAGGCGCGCGGCGTCTGGCATGGCATTCGCGCAGTCACGGCCGCCGCGCGCGCGGGGTGCGCCCGCATCGGGCCGCCGGCGCCACGCGCCGGGCGCATGCTGCATTGCCGCGTGATTTGTCGCGGGCACCCTGACATTTTGCGTCGGCTTTTGACACTGCGCGCGACATGTTCGTCGATGGGCGAGTGGGACGACGAACACCCTTGAGCCGGGAGAGGGCTTCCGGTTCGACAGGATGTCCGAGGTGAGGAGAGACACCTCGGATATACGCACTGGATACGTGCACATGCCGCCTTGCGCGGCGTTCCGTTCCGAATCAACGTCTGGGGAGAACATGAACTCACACCGTACGCACGTACGGCGCACAGCCTTGGCTGTGGCCGCCGCTTTCCTGTTCGCGGGCAGCGCCACGCTGTGCGCTGCCACCGTCAGCGCCGCGCAGGCGCAGCTGTACGCCGATCGCATCAATCTCGATGCGCTATCGGGCCAGTACTCGAGCACGCGCTTCATCGTCACCTACCACGAGCAGAGCGCCGAGCGCGTGCAGGCGGCTTCGCGTCAGCTCGACTTCCAGCGCGTGACTTCGCTCACGGGCGCCAGCGTGCGTTCGGTGCGCACGCTCGCCACCGGCGCCGAACTGGTCGAGGTTTCCGGCAACACGCAGCGACAGACGCGCCAGGACGACTTCGCCCGCGACGTGATGGTCGCGTTCGCGCAGAACCCGAACGTGGCCTATGTCGAGCCCGATCGCGTGATGCACGCGCTGTTCACGCCCAACGACACCTACTTCGCCAACCAGTGGGACCTCACCGATGCGACCGGCGGCATGCGCATGCCGGCCGCGTGGGATCTCGCCGGTTCGGCGCCGGGTGCTGGCATCAACGTCGCGGTGCTCGACACCGGCATCACCACGCACAGCGACCTCAGCGGCCAGATCGTGGGCGGTTATGACTTCATCAGTGACTCCGCGGCAGCGCGCGACGGCAACGGCCGCGACTCCAACGCAGCCGACCAGGGCGATTGGTACGCCGCCAATGAATGCGGCGCGGGCTATCCGGCGTCGAACTCGAGCTGGCACGGCACCCATGTGACCGGCACGATCGTCGCGGCCGCCAACAATGCCAAGGGCATCGCTGGCGTCGCCTACGGCGCCAAGGTGGTGCCGGTGCGCGTGCTCGGCAAGTGTGGCGGCAGCGTGTCCGACATCGTCGACGCGATCGTGTGGGCGTCGGGTGGCAGCGTGTCGGGTGTGCCGGCCAACACCAATCCCGCGCGCGTGCTCAACCTCAGCCTCGGCGGCGGTGGTGCCTGCGGCTCGTTCCAGAGCGCGATCAATACCGCACGCAGCAATGGTGCGATCTTCGTGGTCGCCGCGGGCAACGAAAACCAGAACGTGAGCAACTCCTCGCCGGCCAACTGCAGCAACGTGGTGTCGGTGGCCGCGACCACCAAGTCCGGTGCGCGCGCGTCCTACTCGAACTACGGCTCGACCATCGTGGTGTCGGCACCTGGCGGCGACGGCAGCGGCGGCGCGGGCGACATCCTGTCCACGCTCAACTCCGGTACCACCACGCCGGCCAGCGAAAACTACGCCTACTACGCCGGCACCTCGATGGCGACGCCGCACGTGGCCGCGCTGGCCGCGTTGGTGTTCCAGAAGAACCCGAGCCTCACGCCGGACCAGGTCAAGAACATTCTCACCAGCACCGCGCGTCCGTTGCCGGGTGCCTGCTCCGGCGGCTGTGGCGCCGGCATCGTCGATGCCCAGGCTGCGCTGCAGGCGGCCGGTGGCGGCTCATCCAACACCGCGCCGGTGGCGAACTTCAGCTTCACCACGAGCGGGTTGAGCGCGAACTTCACCGACAGCTCCAGCGACAGTGACGGCACCATCGCCTCGCGGTCGTGGAACTTCGGTGATGGCGGCAGCTCCACCGCGACCAACCCAAGCCACACCTACGCGGCAGCGGGCACCTACAGCGTTTCGCTCACGGTGACCGACAACGGCGGTGCGAGCAACACCAAGACCAGCTCGGTCACGGTCAGCAGCGGTGGCGGCGGCAGCACGGTGCTGCAGAATGGTGTGGCGGTGACCGGCCTGTCGGCGGTCAAGAACGGCCAGCTGCGCTTCACGATGGTCGTTCCCGCGGGCGCCACCAACCTCAAGTTCGTGACCAGTGGCGGCTCGGGTGACGGCGACCTGTACGTCAAGTTCGGTTCGGCGCCGACGACCTCGAGCTATGACTGCCGTTCGTGGAACTCGGGCAACAGCGAGACCTGCTCGATCACCACGGCGCAGGCCGGCACCTACCACGTGATGATCAATGCCTACGCGGCATTCAGCGGCATGAGCCTGACCGGCAGCTACAGCACCGGTGGTGGTGGCGGCGGCACGGTGCTGCAGAACGGCGTGGCCGTGACCGGCCTGTCGGCGGTCAAGAATGGCCAGTTGCGCTACACGATGGTCGTTCCCGCGGGCGCCACCAACCTCAAGTTCGTGACCTCGGGTGGCAGTGGTGACGGCGACCTGTACGTCAAGTTCGGTTCGGCGCCGACGACCTCGAGCTATGACTGCCGTTCGTGGAACTCGGGCAACAGCGAGACCTGCTCGATCACCACGGCGCAGGCCGGCACCTACCACGTCATGATCAATGCCTACGCGGCATTCAGCGGCATGAGCCTGACCGGCAGCTACAGCACCGGTGGCGGCGGTGGCGGCACCACGATGAGCAATGGCGTGCCGGTGACCGGCCTGGCCGCGACCTCGGGCAACTGGACCGCCGACTACACGCTGGTGGTGCCGGCGGGTGCGACGAACCTCAAGTTCGCGATGAGCGGCGGCAGCGGCGATGCCGACCTGTACGTGCGCCTCAATGCGGCACCGACCACCTCGAGCTACAGCTGCCGACCGTACCTGACCGGCAACACCGAGAGCTGCAGCTGGGCCGCGCCCACGGCCGGAACCTGGCATGTGAGTGTGCGCGCCTACTCCACGTTCTCGGGAGTGACGGTCACCCCCAGCTACACGCCGTAACCGCAACGAGTGCGCGGCCATGGACGGCCGTCGCCAACCTGCAGGATGCATCCGCAAGGCCACGCGGCCGGGGCAACCCGGCCGCGTCGTTTTCGCCGCGGTGGCCGGCCCGGGACTGGCGCGCGGATGCGGCCCGGGCGCGCTGCGCCGGGTCGGATCAGGCGGGCAACGGCTCGAAGCGGTTGGCGGCGCGATTCTTGCGCACGCGCAGCGGGTCCCAGATCCGCCCGTTCATCGCGATGTACACGCCATCGCCCAGCGTCTGCACCGCGCCCACCGCGCAGCCGATGTTGAACACCGCATCGGTTCCCTTGAACAGCGCCGGATTGAGCGCGCCGGTGAGCACGATCACCTTGCCTGCGATGCCTTGCAGCGCCTGCGCCGTGTCGACCATGGTGTCGGTGCCGTGCGTGACCAGCACGTGGCGGTGGGGTTGGCGCTCGATGGTGGCGCGGATGAGGGCGCGATCGCCCTGGTCCAGGTGCAGGCTGTCCTTGCGCAGCACCGACACCACCTCGAACGAGAACGCCACGCCCAGCGCCTCCAGGATCTCGCCGATCTGCGGCGCGCCGATCTGGAAGGTCGACTTGTCGTCGAAATAGATCTTGTCGATGGTGCCGCCAGTGGTGACGATGGTCAGGTGCTGCATGGGTGGCTCGCGCGGGGCAGGGGATGCGGCAGGTGCCGCATCAGCAATGCACATTGTCGACGAGGCGGCCGAGCGCGTCCATGGGCGTGCTCTCCAGCCGTGACAGGCCGTGCGCCGCGAACACCTCCAGCGCGGCTGCCACGCGCTGGTCGCCATGGCTGGCGGCCCACTGGGCATGGCGCGCCAGCAACCCGGCGGCCGCGCACCGCGCGAGCGTGAGCGCGAAGCCGCGCGCGCCGGCCTGGAGCCGCCCATGCCCGCCGGCCTCGCGGTCGAACCAGCGCTGCGCATCGATCAGCGCCGCCTGCAGCGCCTCGCGTGGCGCTCCGGGTGCAACTCCGGCCAGGCTCCATGCGGCGAGGGTGGCAAGCCCGTCGCTGCCCAGCGCACGCAACACGTCCAGCGCGAGCACGTTGGTGGTGCCTTCCCAGATCGGAAACACCTGCGCGTCGCGCAGCAGCTGGGGGATGCCGGTGTCCTCGATGTAGCCCGAGCCGCCGAACGCCTCGCAGGTCTCCGAGGCGATGCGCACGGCCAGCTTGCCCGTCCACAGCTTGGCCAGCGGCGTGAGCACGCGCAGCACACTGCATTCGGACGCGCTCGCGCTGCCCTGTTCGACCCGGCCGAGCAGGGCCACCACTTCGAAGGTGAGGTGGAATGCCGCCTCGAACTCGGCGGCGAGATGGCCGAGCGTGGCCCGGTGCAGCGGCAGTTCGAGCAGGCCGTGACCGAACGCACGGCGGCGGCGCGCATAGTCGGTGGCCAGTGCCAGGCAATGGCGCATCGTGGCGATCGCACCGACCGCGTTCCAGGTGCGCGAGATGTTGAGCACGGGCGTGATCTGGCGCACGCCACGGGCGAGTTCGCCGACCGGCTCGGCCAGCGTGCCGTCGAGGTGGATCTCCGCGGTGGGCAGTTCGCGCGTGCCGAGCTTGTCCTTGAGCCGGTCGATGCGGATGCCATTCCATGCCCCGTGTGCGTCACGCGTCTCCAGGTAGAACATCGCCAGCGCGTCGCCGCCCGCTCCGGCGCCGGCCGGTCGCGCGAGCGTGAGCGCCATGTCGCCGACCACCGCCGAAACGAACCACTTGCGGCCGTGCAGGCGCCAGCGCCCGTCGCTGTCCAGGCGCGCCTCGGTGTCGCTGTCGCCGACGTCGGAGCCGCCGGCCAGCTCGGTCATCCACTGGCCCGACAACCAAAGCTGCGCAGGGTCGCGCGCGAGCAGGTGCGGCAGCGCGCGTTCGCACAGCGCGGCATTGCCCGAGGCCTTGAGCGCGGTGGCGGTGCCATCGCTCATCGCGAGTGGGCAGGAGTGGAACTGGCTTGCGACGTGGTACAGGTACACGCGCAGGAACTGGTCGATGCGCGCGAACGCGCCGTGGCGCGGCTCATGCCCGGCCGCGACGAAACCATGGCGCGCGGTCAGGGCCGCGCCCTGTTGCCAGGTCGGGGTGGTCTCGATGCGGTCGACGCGCGCGCCCCAGGCGTCCCATTGCACGAGTACGGGCTGGCGTGGTGCAAGGGCGCGCGAGGCCTGCCAGGCGCCCGCGGCATGTTCGCCCAGCGCGTCGAGGTCGGCGTCGATCGTGGCTGCGAGATCGGCCGGCAGCACGCGCGCGATCCACGCCCGCAGCGTGCTGTCGCTGCGATAGGTGTTGGCCAGCTGCGGGGGCGCCTGCTGGAAGTCCATGACCGCCTCCGACGAAACCCGGTCCCGGCACCTTACGCGTGGCCGGTGCGTGGCGGCAAGCGCTTGCTAGAATGCGCGCGCATTGCCGCAACGAGGCGACGATGGACGAGTCCCACCTGCCCGGTACCGCTGCCTACGCGCGCATCCCCGAGCGCAACACCGGTGACAACCTGTTGCGCACCGCGCAGCAGTATCACGTCGCGTTGTCGAGCATGGCCGACACCAAGGCCAACATCATCATCACCGTCGCTTCCATCGTGCTCACGCTGTGCATAGGCCGGCTCGGCGACCCCGAGCTGCGCACCTCGGCCATCGTGCTCGCGGCGTTCTCGCTGCTGGCGCAGCTGCTGGCGATCCTCGCGGTGCTGCCCAAGTACCGGCCGCCGCGCCTGGGCAGCGGTGGCGCGCTGCCGCCGGGTTTCAACCTCATGTTCTTCGGCCACTTTGCCTCGCTCTCGCGCGAGCGCTACCTGGAGGAGATGGCGCGCGTGCTCGTGCCCGACGGCTCGCCCTATGCGACCTGGGTCAACGACCTGTACTCCAACGGCGCCTACCTGGCCAAGCACAAGTATCGCTACCTGCGCTACAGCTACCTGTTTTTCCTCGCCGGATTCCTGCTTGCGAGCGCGGTGCAGGCCTGGCGCCTGATCTGAGCGTGGCCGGCGCACCCGCCAACGTGCGCGCGCTGCTCGCCGCGGCGAGCCTGCGGCTCGACGGCGACGCCGCGCGCAGCGAAGTCGAACTGCTGCTCGCACACGCCTTGGGCACTTCGCGCAGTTGGCTGTATGCATGGCCCGAGCATGTGCCCACGCCAGCGCAGCAGGCGCGCTTCGCCGAATTGGTCGAGGCGCGCGTGCGTGGTGAGCCGGTGGCCTACCTGCTCGGCGAGCGCGAATTCTGGAGCCTGCGGCTGGTGGTGACGCCGGCCGTGCTCATCCCGCGCGCGGATACCGAAGTGCTGGTCGAGCAGGCGCTGGCGCGCCTGCCCGCCGCGACTGCGCTGCAGGTCGCCGACCTTGGCACCGGCTCGGGCGCGGTGGCGCTCGCGATCGCATCCGAGCGCGCGCAGGCACGCGTGCTGGCCACCGATGCGAGCCCCGCCGCGCTCGCGCTCGCGCGACGCAATGCGCACGACCTGCGGCTGGCCAACGTCGAGTTCGCGCAGGGTGACTGGTGCGCGGCACTGGGGTCGCGGCAGTTCGACCTCATCGCTTCCAATCCGCCCTACATCGCCGAGGGCGATCCGCACCTGCTGCAGGGCGACCTGCGCTTCGAACCGCGCGCGGCGCTCGGCTCCGGACCCGATGGCCTGGACGCGATCCGCGCCATCGTGGCGCAGGCGCCGCGGCACCTGCTCGCCGACGGCTGGCTGCTGCTCGAACATGGCTTCGACCAGGCCACCGCGGTACGCGCGTTGCTTGCCGACGCGGGTTACCGCGAGATCGGCAGCGCACGCGACCACGCCGGCCACGAGCGCGTGAGCGGCGCGCGGCGTCCACGCGCCTGAAGCGGAAAGTGTGACCGGTTTGGCAGTGGTGGCGTGCGCGGTTGGGCGCTGCGCGGCGTGAGCAGTGCGCGGATCGGCGCGGCCACGCGCGGCAAGATGCGTTCCCAGATGAGGCCGCGTTGCGGACCTCGCGATGAAGCCACTGAACCCCGAACCGCGTCGCGCGTGAGCGCCACGCACCGGGCCTCGCCAATCAGGCCCGGACTGATCGCCGCACTGGAATGCGGCCAATGGAGTGGCCACGGACGGCCACAGGGACGTCGCCGCCGCGCGCGTCGACGCCAGGACGATCCCGGCAGCGTGCATCGCTTCCCTTCCGGTTTGCTCCGCAGCGCGCAGCCCGCCGCCGCGCGGCACGCCATCGCAATCCGTCCTGCAGGTGTCGACCCGGTCATCGCCCAGGCTGACAAGGCGCGCTGGAACACGGCACCATGGGCCCCCGTTTCCATGGAGCCTCCGGCATGACCGAGCAGGACATCCGTTGCATCCTCGCGATCAGCTTTCTTGCCGCCGATGCCGACGGCACCACCACCGATGCCGAGCGTGAACAGGTCCGCGCCGCGGCCACCCGCCTGGCCGGCAACGGCATCGATGTCGCCAGCGCCTACCAGGACGTGCTGCTCAAGCGCGTGGATCTTGCCGGTGCCGTGGCGCGCCTGGTGGCGCCCGAGGCGCGCCAGCTCGCCTATGAGCTGGCCGTGGGCGTGTGCAACGTCGATGGCGCCGCGAGCGCGGCCGAGCAGGCCTTCCTGGCCGACCTTGCCACGCGCCTGGGACTGGATGCGGGCCGCAGCGGCGAACAGGCGGCGCAGGCCGCCGCGATCGCCGCTGCCGGCGTACCCATCGCCGCGTCGGCCGCGTCGGCTGTCACCCCGGCGGACGGCACGCTGCGCTCGAACCTGGGCGAGGCCGAACTGGACAAGCTCATCGTCGACGCCGCGATCCTCAACGGCGCACTCGAACTGCTGCCCGAGTCGCTGGCCACGATGGCGATCATTCCGCTGCAGATGCGCATGGTGTATCGGATCGGCCAGTCCTACGGCTATCCGCTCGACCAGGGCCACATCAAGGATTTCCTCGCCACGCTCGGCGTCGGGCTCACCTCGCAGTACATCGAGCAGATCGGGCGCAAGCTGCTGGGCGGCGTGCTCGGCGCGATCGGTGGCGGCCTGCTCGGTGGACTCGGGCGCCAGGCCGCCAGTTCGGGCATGAGCTTTGCGAGTACCTGGGCGCTGGGCCAGGTCGCGCGCCGCTACTACGCGGGTGGGCGCACCCTGTCCGGCCAGATGCTGCGCGAAAGCTTCCAGCAGATGCTGGGCCAGGCGCGCGACCTGCAGGGCAAGCTGCTGCCACAGATGCGCGAACAGGCGCGCACGCTCAATCCGGGCCGAATCGTCGAGATGATCCGCGGCCAGTAGCCCGCATGGACGATCCATGCGGGCCAGGCCGGCCCGCCACCTGCGTGGTGCGCACGGGCAGATGCGCCGCCGATCGGCAGCACCCGCCGCGCGTGCGGCCGGTCCTGGCCCGGTCGGTCCTTCAGAGGTTTACTGCTCGAAGCCGTTGCTGAAGATCACATCGCCCGCGCGTTCAAACGCACCGATGTCGAGCACGCCACTGGCCAGGCGCGGCATCGCGGCACCGACCGCGACCGCGGCGCGCTGCGGCTGGAACGCCGGCGGGAACAGCGCGCCCGGCACCGCATAGCCGGGAATCGGCTGCGGCGCGGGATCGGCCGCATCGACGAGCACGCTGCCCGCCTGCGGGCTGAGGTCGAAGCCGCTGGCGTCGACCAGGCCCGGATCCGTACCCGTGAGCGTGCCGGTCCATTCCGCGGGCACGAAGCTCGCATCGTCGGGTATCCAGTTGTTGCTGCCACCGACCCGGCGGCCATCCGTCCATGCCGCCTCGACCGTGCGCTCCACACGCAGCGTGCCGCCGTTGGGCGCCCACAGCACGTTGTTGTGCGCCTCCACCGCCTGGATGCCGTCGAAGATGCGCAGCACGGTTGCGTCGCTGCCCGAGGTCACCAGGATCGTGTTGTTGAGGAAGCGCACGCGGCCCTTGCTCTGGCCCGAGCCGTCGCCACCGACGCGGATCACCGAACCGAACGCGGGATTGCTGTGCACGATCACATTGCCGACCACGTCCTGGTCCTCGCGCACGAGGTCCTCGTCCCAGCCCGGCTGCTGGGTGTCGGCATCGGGGCCGATCAGTTCCAGTTCGTGGTAGGCGGCGCCCTCGAACCAGTTGTAGTAGACCTCGCTGCGCTCGTGGCGGCTCTTGAGCAGGTTGCCGCCGGTGCCGCCGTGGACATAGTTGTACTGCATGCGGAACACCGAGCCGGGATGCGCGATCTCGTCGCTCTGGATGTACAGCGCATGGCGCGTGGTGCCGCCGCCCGAGCTGTGGATTTCGCTGTACTCGAGCGTGAGCGAGCCCGAGTCGTTGTCGGCGCTGAGGATGCCCTGCGCGGAGCAGTCGTGCACCAGCAGGTCGCGCAGCGTGATGTCGTGGGCGACCACGAACACGCAGCGCGAGCTGCCGCCGGTGATCTCGAAGCCTTCGAGCACCACGTGGTCGGACTGGCGCAGCTCGATCGTGTTGGTGCCGCCGGCCAGGTGCGGCCGCTGACCGTTGACGCGCAGGCCGCGGATCACCACCGGATTGCCGGCGCTGCCACCATCCTCCTCCGGCACCACCACGCCGCCCGCGTAGGTCACGTTGCCGTCGACCTCGACCACGTCACCCGCGCCGAGGTCGACAGCGGCGAACAGGGCGTTGAGCGTGGTGTAGCTGCGCGTCGGGCCGACCTGCCAGGTGGCGGCCTGCGCCGCGGATGCGGCGAGCGCGGCGGCGAGCAGCAGGCCGGGTCTCAGGGAGGATGGCGACATGGGGTGCTCCGGGAGGGTGGCGGGAAGGCGATGATCACCGATCGCGGCTTGGCGCGATGTGAACCCGCTCGTGCTTTGGCGCGGACCCGGCCTGGTACGGCATGGCACGGGCGTCATTCGCGACGCGCCTCACACCTCCAGCGACGCCAGATCGCCCTTGGTTTCGAGCCATTCCTTGCGGTCGCCCGCGCGTTTCTTGGACAGCAGCATGTCCATGACCTTGGCGGTGCCGTCGTCGGCTTCGATGGTGAGCTGGACCAGGCGGCGGGTATCGGGATGGATGGTCGACTCGCGCAGCTGCGCGGGATTCATCTCGCCCAGACCCTTGAAGCGCGTCACGCTGACCGCACCCTTGAGCTTGTCGCGCTCGATGCGTTCGAGCAGCGCGTCGCGCTCGGCCTCGTCCAGGCAATAGAACATCTGCTTGCCCACGTCGACGCGGAACAGCGGCGGCATCGCCACGTACACGTGGCCATCGCCGACCAGGCGCGGAAAATGGCGCAGGAACAGCGCCGACAGCAGCGTGGCGATGTGCAACCCGTCGGAGTCGGCGTCGGCGAGGATGATGACCTTGCCGTAGCGCAGGCCCGACAGGTCGTCCTTGCCCGGATCGCAGCCGATCGCGACCGCGAGGTCATGCACTTCCTGCGAGGACAGCACCTGCCCGGAATCGACTTCCCAGGTGTTGAGGATCTTGCCGCGCAGCGGCAGGATCGCCTGGAAATCCTTGTCGCGTGCCTGGCGCGCGGAGCCGCCGGCCGAATCGCCCTCGACCAGGAACAGCTCGGTGCGCGACAGGTCGCTGGAGGCGCAGTCGGCGAGCTTGCCGGGCAGCGCCGGGCCCTGCGTGATCTTCTTGCGCACGATCTGCTTTTCGGCCTTGAGCCGCAGCGCGGCGCGTTCGATCGCGATCTGCGCGATGCGCTCGCCGATGTCGGTGTGCTGGTTGAGGTACAGCGAGAAACCATCGTGCACCGCGTTTTCGACGAAGCCAGCCGCGTCGCGCGAGGACAGCCGCTCCTTGGTCTGGCCCGAGAACTGCGGGTCGGCCATCTTCAGCGACAGCACGAACGAAAGCCGGTCCCACACATCCTCGGGCGCGAGCTTGATGCCGCGCGGCAGCAGGTTGCGAAACTCGCAGAACTCGCGCAGCGCATTGGTGAGGCCCGAGCGCAGACCGTTGACATGGGTGCCGCCCTGCGCGGTCGGGATGAGGTTGACGTAGCTTTCCTGGGTGAGCTCGCCCTCGGGCAGCCAGGCCAGCGCGAACTCGACCGCGCCGTGATCGCGCGCATGCTGGCCGATGTACAGCTCCGCCGGCACGCGCTCGCCCTCGCCGAGCATCGAGCGCAGGTAGTCGCGCAGGCCATCCTCGTAATGCCATTCGAGCTGTTCGCCGCTGGCCACGTCGGTGAGGCGCACGGTCAGGCCCGCGCACAGCACCGCCTTGGCACGCAGCACGTGCTTGAGGCGCGGCAGGGAGATCTTCGCCGAATCGAAGTACTTTGGGTCGGGCCAGAAGCGCACCGTGGTGCCGGTGGTCTTGCGCGCGACGCTGCCGATGACTTCGAGCGCGCTGGCGCGCTCACCGTCCTTGAACGTCATGCGGTGGATCTGGCCGTCGCGGCGGATGGTGACTTCCAGGCGCTGCGACAGCGCGTTGACCACCGATACGCCCACGCCGTGCAGGCCGCCCGAGAACTGGTAGTTGCGGTTGGAGAACTTGCCGCCCGCGTGCAGCCGCGTGAGGATGAGCTCGACGCCCGGGATCTTCTCCTCGGGGTGGATGTCGACCGGCATGCCGCGCCCGTCGTCGGCCACCTCGATCGAGCCGTCCTCGTGCACGGTGACTTCGATCACGCGCGCATGGCCGGCCAGGGCCTCGTCGACCGAGTTGTCGACGACTTCCTGCACGAGGTGGTTGGGTCGCGCGGTATCGGTGTACATGCCCGGGCGGCGCCTGACCGGGTCGAGGCCGGCCAGCACTTCGATGTCGGCGGCGTTGTAGCGGGAACTCATTGCGGCAACGGGATGTGGCGCGGCGAGGGGCGTGCAGGATGGGCATTCGCCGCGGCAGGGTCAAGCCCGCGCTGTTACGCTGCGCACAGCACACCGGCAGGAGAGCAGGCGATGGCCAGGCAGACCACCCGCAAGCGCGCAGGCGGCGCGCTCGACCGCCACGCCCATGGCGGCTACGCGCGCCTGTTGCGCGCCGCGCAGGCATTGCCGCGCATCCGCGTGGCGGTCGCACACCCGTGCAGCAAGGAGGCCTTGCGAGCGGCGATCGAATCGCGCGATGCGGGCCTGATCGAGCCGGTACTGGTCGGGCCGCGCGCGCGCATCGATGCGATCGCGCGCGGCGCGCGCCTCGCGCTCGGCGGCATCGAGCGCGTCGACACCGAACACAGCCACGCCTCGGCCGCGGCCGCGGTGCAGCTCGCGCGCGAGGGCAAGGTCGCCGCGCTCATGAAGGGCAGTCTGCACACCGACGAACTGCTGCACGCGGTGCTCGATCGCGCGACCGGACTGCGCACCGCGCGGCGCATCTCGCATGCGATGCTCATGGACGTGCCCAACCACCCACGGCCGCTGCTCATCACCGACGCCGCGGTCAACATCGCGCCGACGCTGGCCGACAAGGCCGACATCCTGCAGAACGCGATCGACCTCATGCGCCGGCTCGGCTATGCCGCGCCGAAGGTGGCGATCCTGTCGGCGGTGGAGACCGTCAATCCCGCGATCGCCTCGACCATCGAAGCCGCCGCGCTGTGCAAGATGGTCGATCGCGGCCAGATCAGCGGTGGCATCGTCGACGGTCCGCTCGCGTTCGACAACGCGGTGAGCAGCGAGGCCGCGCGCATCAAGGGCATCGCCTCGCCGGTGGCCGGCTGCGCCGACGTGCTGCTGGTACCCGACCTGGAGTCGGGCAACATGCTCTACAAGCAGCTCGTGTACCTGGCCGGTGCCGACGCGGCCGGCGTGGTGCTCGGCGCGCGCGTGCCGATCATCCTCACCAGTCGCGCCGACAACCTGCGCATCCGCCTCGCCTCGTGCGCGCTGGCGGTGGTGCTGGCCGCGCCCGTGGCACCGGCGGTGCGCGCATGAGTGCGGGCGCGGCGCCGCCGCAGCGCGCGATGCTGGTGATCAATGCGGGTTCGTCGAGCCTCAAGTTCGCCTTGTTCGACACCGCAGCCGAGCCGCAGCGAATGGCGGGCGGCAAGGTCGAGCGCATCGGCCAGGGCGCGCGCCTGCTGGCAGCGTGCGGCGACGGTCCACCGCAGGTGCACGAACTCGCCGCGGGCACCGGCCAGGCCGAGGCGCTCGAAGCGGTGCTGGCCTGGCTCGATCGCACGCTGCCGCAACTGCGCCTGGCGATCGTCGGTCATCGCGTGGTGCACGGTGGCATGGATTACCTCGCGCCCACGCGCATCGACGAGGCGGTGCTCGCGCGGCTGGAGCAACTCGATCCGCTCGCGCCGCTGCACCAGCCCTACAACCTGGCCGCGATCCGCCGCCTGCGCGAGCGCGAACCCACGCTGGTGCAGCTCGCGTGCTTCGACACCGCGTTCCACGCGCACTGGCCCGATCGCGCACGGCGCTTCGCCTTGCCGCGGGCGCTGCACGAAGCGGGCGTGCGCCGCTACGGTTTCCACGGCCTGTCCTACGAGTACCTCGTCCATGAGCTGGCGCGCATCGCGCCCGCGGCGCGACGCTGCGTGTTCGCGCATCTGGGCAGTGGCGCCAGCGTGTGCGCGGTGCGCGATGGCGTGTCGGTGGACTGCTCGCTCGGCTTCACCGCGCTCGATGGCCTGCCGATGGGCACACGCTGCGGTCCGCTCGATCCGGGTGTGCCGTTCCACCTGCTGCGCACCAGCGCGCTCGATGCCGCCGCACTGGAGAACCTGCTCTACCACGGCAGCGGCCTGCTCGGCGTATCGGGCCTGTCGGCCGATGTGCGCGACCTGCTGGCCAGCGATACGGTGGCCGCGCGCGAGGCGCTGGACCTGTTCGTGTACCACTGCGCGCGCCAGGTCGCGGCGCTCGGTGTCGCGCTTGGCGGCATCGACGCACTGGTGTTCTCCGGCGGCATCGGCGAACACGCCGCGCCGCTGCGCGCGGCGATCGGCGCGCTGCTCGAATGGCTGGGCGTGCGCGTCGACGCCACGGCCAACGCCGCGCACGCGTGCGAGATCGGCGCGGGCGACAGCGCAGTGCGCGTGTTCGTGATTGCGACCGACGAGGAACGCGTGATCGCGCGCGCCTGCGCGGCGCAGCTGGCGCGGCCGCCCGCGCGCGCATGAACCGCGCGGGAGCCATGGCGCGGCGGTCGTGGCCGGGCGGCGGTACATGGCGCTGGCGCGGGCCGCCGCCGTGCCGCGCCCCCATCGGACTGCGGCAGGACGCAGTCGACGCCCGGGTGCGCGCCGCCGGCCGGGTCGCCACGATGGCGGGGGTGTTTCGGCAACCCGAACCCAGGCGCCGTTTTCCGGTTTCGATCCTGGTCGATCCATGGCAAGGAGCATGACGATGTCACGAGCGTTGCGATGGCCGGTGCTTGCGGTCCCGGTGCTCTGCGCGGGCCTGGTGCTGCTCGCCGGCATCCTGTGGGGCGCGTCGCGCGCGCTCACGCCGACCGCGGCCGAGCGCGCGGCACTGGACTTGTTGCAGGCGCCGGTGGCGGTCAGCGGCAGCAATGCGTTCGCGCGCATGTGGCTGATCGAGTACGAGGTGCCGGAGGCCGAACTGGAGAGCGTGGCCGCGACCGACGCTGCACGCATGCGTGCGGCACTGGCGGCGGCGTCGGGCGAACTCGCGCCCGAGCTGCCCACGCACAGCAGCGCGCTGGGGCGTTACCCGCGCATCGAAGCGGTGGCGGGCGACATCGCCCTGTGCAAGCTGCGCGAGGACGATTGCCTGGCGCACGTGCGCACGCACCGCGCTGCGCTCGCGCAGCGGCTCGCTCGCGAGGCCGCGCTGCTCGCCCGCGTGCGCAGCCTTGCCGGCCATGGCCATTACCGCAGCGCGTTCCCGGCAGCGACCCACACGCCGCTGCCGCCGTTCCAGTGGCTTGCCCTGTCCCACACCCAGGCCGCGCTCGACTTCATCGACGGCCGGCACGCAGCGGCGCTGCACGCGGTATGCCGCGACGTCACGACGTGGCGCCGGCTCGCGAGCCACAGCGACAGCCTCGTGCTGGCGATGGTCGGCGTCGCCGCCATCGATGCCGACGCGCGCCTGTTCGCGCAGATGCTCGCCGAGCTGCCGCTGGATGCGCCATTGCCCGAAACCTGCGCTGGCGCCTTCGATCCCGCCGCCAGTCGTCCCGATCTGTGCATGGCGATGCGGGGTGAGGCGGCCGGTGTGTTCGCGCTGTATGAGCGCATGGCGCAGGTGCCACGGCGGGTTAGTGAGCGGCTGGTGCAGGGCGCGGTGTTCGACGCCCAGCGCAGCAAGGCGCGCTACGCGCTGGCCGTTGCCCCGGTGTGCAGCGCGGCGCTGCGTGCGCAATTGGCCGATGACACACCGCTTGCGCCACCGCCGGGGCGCGGCCGCGCGGATCTCGGATGCATGGGCAATTGGGCAGGCTGCACCCTCGCCGACGTCGCCGCGCCGGAGCCTCTGCGCTATCTCGCACGCGTGCAGGACGCACAGGCGATGCTGGCGACGATCGACACCTTGCTGTGGCTGCGCGGCGAACGCGCGGCCGATGGCATGCGGCCCGAGGCGTTGCGGCACTGGCTGGACGCGCGCGGGCCACGGCGCGCGACCCGCCTCGACCCAGCCGGCCGGCGCATCGGCTTCGTGCTGCGCGACACGTCCAAGGCGTGGTCGGTTCCGCTGCCGGCCTCGCGCCTTGCCGCGGCCGGCTCGGCGGCAGGCAGCCTGGCCGACTGAGGCGCGCTGCGGGCGCCGCGCTCGCCGCGCCGCGGGTGAGCGGGTAGAATGCGACTTTCCGGCAGAAAGTTCCGCCCATGACCCCCCTCATCTTCGTGACCGGCGGCGTGGTGTCCTCGCTTGGCAAGGGCATCGCCGCGGCGTCGCTGGCTGCCATCCTGGAAGCGCGCGGGCTGCGCGTGACCATGATGAAGCTCGATCCCTACATCAACGTCGATCCGGGCACGATGAGCCCGTTCCAGCACGGCGAGGTCTACGTGACCGACGACGGCGCCGAGACCGACCTCGATCTGGGCCACTACGAGCGCTTCGTGCGCACCCGCCTGACCGGCAAGAACTCGATCACCACCGGCAAGATCTATGAAAGCGTGATCGCCAAGGAGCGCCGCGGCGACTACCTCGGCGCGACCGTGCAGGTGATCCCGCACATCACCGATGAGATCAAGCACCGCATCTACGAGGCCACCCAGGGTTACGATGTGGCGCTGGTCGAGATCGGCGGCACCGTCGGCGACATCGAATCGCTGCCGTTCCTCGAGGCGATCCGCCAGATCCGCATCGAGCATGGCGCCGAATTCGCGATGTTCATGCACCTGACCCTGGTGCCGTACATCAAGGTCGCCGGCGAGATCAAGACCAAGCCGACCCAGCACTCGGTCAAGGAACTGCGTTCGATCGGCATCCAGCCCGACGTGCTGGTGTGCCGCTGCGAGCAACCGCTGCCGCAGACCGAGCGGCGCAAGATCGCGCTGTTCACCAACGTGCCCGAAAAGGCCGTGATCAGTGCGATGGACGTCGATGTGATCTACAAGCTGCCGCTGTGGCTGCATGCGCAGAAGCTCGACGAGATCGTGCTCGAACGCCTGCGCCTGGAAGCCAGGCCCGCCGACCTGTCGGAGTGGGAGCGCACGGTCGAGGCGGTCGAGCATCCGCAGGGCGAGGTCGACATCGCGATCGTCGGCAAGTACGTCGAGCACAAGGACGCCTACAAGTCGCTCGGCGAAGCGCTGCGCCATGGCGGCATCAAGCAGAAGACGCGCGTGAACCTGCACTGGCTCGAGTCCGAGGACATCGAGCGCAAGGGCGCCGATCTGCTCAAGGACTACGACGGCATCCTCGTGCCGGGCGGCTTCGGCAAGCGCGGCTTCGAGGGCAAGGTCGCGGCGGTGCGCTACGCGCGCGAGAACCGGATCCCGTACTTCGGCATCTGCTACGGCATGCATGCGGCGGTGGTGGACTTCGCCCGCCACGTGGCGGGCCTGGCCGGGGCCAATTCCAGCGAGAACGACCGCACCTGCGCCGATCCGGTGATCGCGCTCATCACCGAATGGACCACCGGCAGCGGCGAGATCGAAAAGCGCGACGAGGATTCGGACAAGGGCGGCACGATGCGGCTGGGCGCGCAGGAGTGCCGCCTCAAGGCCGGGACGCTGTCGCGCGAACTGTATGGCCAGGACGTGGTGCGCGAGCGCCATCGCCACCGCTACGAGTTCAACAACCGCTACCGCCAGCAGTTCAGGGACCTGGGCCTGGTCATCGCGGGCAAGTCGATGGACGACCTGCTGGTCGAGATCATCGAACTGGCCGACCACCCGTGGTTCATCGCCTGCCAGGCGCATCCGGAATTCACCTCCACGCCGCGCGACGGCCACCCGCTGTTCATCGGCTTCGTGCGCGCGGCGCGTCAGCAGCGCGCGCTGCGCGAGGCGCCGCGCGTGGATGGCGTGGTGCCGCCGCGGATCGGGGCCACCGCATGAAGCTGTGCGGCTTCGAGGTCGGCCTCGACCACCCGCTGTTCCTGATCGCTGGCCCCTGCGTGATCGAGTCGATGCAGTTGCAGCTGGATACCGCGGGCACGCTCAAGCAGATCACCGGTGCGCTCGGCGTCCCGTTCATCTTCAAGTCGAGCTTCGACAAGGCCAACCGCACCTCGGGCACGAGCTTCCGTGGCCCGGGGCTGGAGCAGGGGCTCAAGGTGCTGGCCGAGGTCAAGCGCCAGATCGGCGTGCCCGTGCTCACCGACGTGCACGAGTACACGCCGCTGGACGAGGTCGCCAGCGTGGTCGACGTGCTGCAGACGCCGGCGTTCCTGTGCCGCCAGACCGACTTCATCCACAAGGTGGCGAGCGCGGGCAGGCCGGTCAACCTCAAGAAGGGCCAGTTCCTGTCGCCGTGGGAAATGAAGCACGTCGCGGCCAAGGCCAAGGCGGCCGGCAATGCCGGCATCATGGTCTGCGAGCGCGGCGCGAGCTTCGGCTACAACAACCTCGTCTCCGACATGCGCAGTCTCGTGGTGATGCGCGACACCGGCTGCCCCGTGGTGTTCGACGCCACCCACTCGGTGCAGTTGCCGGGCGGCGCCGACGGCCGCTCGGGCGGCCAGCGCGAATTCGTGCCGGCATTGGCACGCGCCGCGGTCGCGGTCGGCGTCGCGGGCGTGTTCATGGAAACGCACCCGGACCCGGACAAGGCGCTCAGCGACGGCCCCAATGCGTGGCCGCTCGGCAAGATGGAGTCGCTGCTGGCCACGCTGGTCGAACTGGACCGCTGCGTGAAGCAGCGAGGCGTCGCGTGAGGTCCGGCGCTGCGCGATTGTCCATGACCGGTTCCCGTGCGAGTATTACCGTCTGAAATGGGGGTAATACCGTGCGGACGATGATGACGAGCAAGGGGCAGGTGACGATCCCCAAGCGCATCCGCGACGAGTTGGGACTGGTCCCGGGTCAGGCCGTTGAGTTCGCTGCCGGTGCGACGGGCGAGGTCGTGCTGCGCAAGCCGGGCAGGCAGGCGGCCGCGAGCCGCCGCGACCGCTTCGCGCGTGCGCGCGGCGGCGCCACCGTCCAGTGGCACGACACGGATGAGCTCATGACGCTGTTGCGCGGCGATGATTGATGCTGCTCGTCGACACCCACGTGCTGGTGGATCTGTTCGGCAACGATCCGCAGTGGGCCGACTGGTCGGAGCGGCAGTTGCGCACGCAGGCGGCGGTGCACGCCTTGGTCATCGACCCGGCGGTTTACGCCGAGCTTGCCGCCCAGTTCACCGCACCGCGCGAGCTCGATGCGCAGCTGGCGCGACTGCGCATCGAACTGGTGATGCCACCGCGACCGGCGCTGTTCCTGGCCGGCAAGGCGTTCGAGCGCTATCGGCGCCGCGGCGGTACCCGGCACAGCGTGCTGGCGGATTTCCTGATCGGCGCCCACGCCGCGGTGTGTGGCTGGCCGATCCTCACGCGCGACCCGCGGCGCTATCGCGACTGCTTTCCGACCGTCCAGCTCATCACGCCCGAGTCTTTGCCGGACGCCGCGCCATGACGGTCGACACCACCACGCACGTGCACATGCCCAGGATTCCACGTGCCCGTGGGTGCGCGACGGATGCGCGGGAGACCCAGCCGTGATCGCGCCGGACGATTCCGTGGTGCGACTGCTGCGCGAGATCCGCGCGGGACAGCAGGAGCACCTCGAGCTTTATCGCCAGTACACGCAGCGTGCGCTGGAGGCGCAGCAGGCCGCGCTGGCGCTGCAGCGGCGCAACTGGCGCTTGTACCGTATCGTGCTCGGTGTGATGGCATTGCTCATGGCCGCGCTCGCAATCCGCTTTCTTCTCCTGCCCATCTGAACGAGATCCACCCATCATGACTGCGATCACCCAAGTCCACGCGCGCGAGATCCTGGATTCGCGCGGCAATCCCACGCTCGAAGCCGAGGTCACGCTTGCTGATGGCTCGTTCGGCCGCGCCGCGGTGCCGTCGGGCGCATCCACCGGTTCGCGCGAAGCGGTCGAACTGCGTGACGGCGACAAGGCGCGCTACCTCGGCAAGGGCGTGCGCAAGGCCGTCGCCAACGTCAACGGCGCGATCGCCGAGGCGCTCAAGGGTTTCGACGCCGCCGACCAGCGTGGCTTGGACGCGCGGCTGATCGCGCTCGACGGCACGCCCAACAAGGGCCGGCTCGGTGCCAATGCGCTGCTGGGTGTGTCGCTCGCCAACGCGCATGCGCTCGCCGCGTCGAACAGGCTGCCGCTGTGGCGCCACCTCGTCGGCGACGGCGCGGCGCGCCTGCCGGTGCCGATGATGAACATCATCAACGGCGGTGCCCACGCCGACAACAACGTCGACATGCAGGAGTTCATGATCCTGCCGGTCGGCCTGCCCAGCTTCAGCGAGGCGCTGCGCGCCGGCACCGAGGTGTTCCACGCGCTCAAGGGCGTGCTCAAGGGCCGCCGGCTCAACACCGCGGTTGGCGACGAGGGCGGCTTTGCGCCCGACCTGCGCTCCAACGAGGAAGCCATCGAGGTGATCCTTGCCGCGGTCGACAAGGCCGGCTACGCGATCGGCAAGGACATCTGGCTCGGGCTCGACGTGGCCAGTTCCGAGTTCTTCCGTGACGGCGCCTACCATCTCGAAGGCGAGGGCAAGGTGCTCGACAGCACGCAGTTCACCGCGCTGCTCGCGCAGTGGTGCGACCAATACCCGATCCTCACCATCGAGGACGGCATGGCCGAGGGCGACTGGGACGGCTGGAAGCTGCTCACCGACAAGCTCGGCCAGACCGTGCAGCTCGTGGGCGACGACCTGTTCGTGACCAACACCGCGATCCTGCGGCAGGGCATCGAGCGCCACATCGCCAACGCGATCCTCATCAAGGTCAACCAGATCGGCACGCTCACCGAAACACTCGATGCGATCGCGATGGCGCAGGCGGCCAACTACGCCTCGATCATCTCGCACCGCTCGGGCGAGACCGAGGACACCACCATCGCCGACCTTGCGGTGGCGACCGCGGCCACGCAGATCAAGACCGGTTCGCTGTGCCGCTCCGACCGCGTGGCCAAGTACAACCAGTTGCTGCGCATCGAGGAGGCGCTCGGCGGCGCGGCGCGCTATGCCGGGCGGCAGGCGTTCCCGAACCTGCCCTCGTTCAAGGGCTGAGGGCGACGCGACATGCTGCGCTGGGTCGCGCTGCTGCTCGTGGTGTTGCTGGTCGCGCTGCAGGTGCAGCTGTGGACCGGGCACGGCGGCCTGCGCGACCTGTGGCGGCTGCAGCAGAACATCACCGCGCAGAAGCAGGACAACGCCGCGCTGCGCAAGCGCAACGACACGCTCGCGGCCGAGGTCGAGGACCTCAAGCACGGCAGCGAGGCGATCGAGGAACGCGCGCGCGCCGAACTGGGCCTGCTCAAGCCGGGCGAGCTGTTCATCCAGGTGGTCGAGCCGGCGCCCGACCGCGAGCGCGCAGGCCGGCGCGATGAGCCCTGAGGCGCTGTGGTGCGTGGTGCCCGCGGCCGGGCGCGGCGCGCGCTTCGGCGCGGCCATTCCCAAGCAATACACGCTGCTGGCGGGACGGCCGCTGCTCGACTGGACGCTGGCGGCGCTTGCGCGCAGCCACTGCGTGGCCGGCATCATGCTCGTGCTCGCGGCCGATGACGTGCACTGGCGCGCGCGCGCCGAGGTCGAAGGCAAGCCGCTGCTCACCGCGGTCGGCGGCGAAGAGCGCAGCGCTTCGGTGCTGGCCGGCCTGCGGGCGTTGCCCGGCGTGGTTGCGCCCACCGACTTCGTGCTGGTGCACGATGCGGCGCGGCCATGCATCGGCGCGGGCGACATCGAGCGCCTCGTGCAACTCGCGCGGCCCGCGGGCGGCGGCCTGCTCGCGGCGCCGCTGCGCGACACGCTCAAGCGCGCCGACCCGGACGGTCGCGTCGCCGCCACCGAGCCACGCGAGTCACGCTGGCGCGCGCTCACACCGCAGCTGTTCCCGCGCGCCGTGCTCGAACAGGCGCTCGCCAGCGCGCATGCCGCGGGCGTCGCGGTCACCGACGAGGCGATGGCGATGGAACGCGCGGGCCGGCATCCGTTGCTGGTCGAGGGCGCCGAAACCAACCTCAAGGTCACCACGCCCGCCGATCTCGAACTGGCCGCGTTCCTGCTCGCGGGCCGCGCGTCCGGGTGCTGAACCCGCGAGTGTGCGCCACGTCGTGGCAGGTGCGCAGTCCAGGCCGTATGCTGTGGCAGCACCGCCGCGCGTCCATGTCGCGCTGCGGCGCGCTCGTCCATTCCCAGTCGCGAAGCTCGCTCCATGCGCATTGGCCAAGGTTTCGATGTCCACGCGTTCGGCCCCGGTGACTACGTCACGCTCGGTGGCGTACGCATCGCCCACGATCACGGCCTCGTCGCCCATTCCGATGGCGACGTGGTGATCCATGCGCTGTGCGATGCCATGCTCGGCGCGCTCGCGCTCGGTGACATCGGCCAGCATTTTCCACCGGGCGAGGAGCAGTGGCGCAACGCCGACAGCCGGACCTTCCTGCGCCGCTGCGCGGCACTGGTGGCGCAGCACGGCCATGCGCTGGCCAACGCCGACGTGACCGTGGTGTGCGAACGGCCGCGCCTGGCGCCGCACGTGGAGCGCATGCGCGAGGCGCTGGCCGGCGAACTCGGCTGTGCGCTCGATCAGGTGAGCGTCAAGGCCACCACCAGCGAAAAGCTCGGCTTCACCGGCCGCGGCGAGGGCATTGCGGCGAGCGCGGTGGTGCTGTTGCAGCCGCGCGCGGTGGCCGCGCCGGTGACGGGCGAGGACGATGCCGAACTGCACGCCTTCGTGCAGCGCGTCGCCGCCGAGGTCGAGGCCGACGTGGCGCACCCGCTCAGCCAGGGCAAGGTGGCCGCAGGCAGCGCAGCGCGTTCGCGCGAAGGATGAGCCAGGTCCTGCCGCATGCGCACGGCGGTCCGCCGCTGCTGGCCGAGCTGCGCCGCGAGCCGGGCGATTTCCGGGTCGAGGAAGTGCTCGGCTTCGAACCCGACGGCAGCGGCGAGCACGTGCTCGTGTGGATCGAGAAGACCGGTGCCAACACCGATTGGGTCGCGCGCCAGTTCGCGCGCAAGCTCGGCCTGCCGCCCATCGCGATCGGCTATGCCGGGCTCAAGGATCGCCATGCGATCACCCGCCAATACCTGAGCGTGCAGCTGGGCCGGCGCGCCGAGCCCGACTGGCAGGCGCTGGACATCGAAGGCGTGCGCGTGCTCGCGGCCACGCGCCATGCGCGCAAGCTCAAGCGCGGCGCGCATCGCGCCAATCGTTTCCTGATCCGACTGCGCGCGTTGCGGGGCGAGCGCGAGCGCGCGCAGGTGGTGCTCGACGCGATCGCCGCGCATGGCGTGCCCAACTACTTCGGCGAGCAGCGCTTCGGACACGAGGCCGGCAACGTCGACCTCGCGCGCCGGCTGTTCGCGGGTGCGCGGCTGCCGCGCGAGCAACGCGGCATCGTGCTGTCGGCGGCACGCTCGCAGCTGTTCAACGCGGTGCTCGCGCAGCGCGTGCGCGCCGCGAACTGGGACCGCGCCCTCGACGGCGAGGTGTTCATGCTCGCGGGCAGCCACTCGCTGTTCGGGCCGGAACCGCCCGATGCCGCGCTGGCGCAGCGCGTCGCCGACCATGACATCCACCCGACCGGCCCACTGTGGGGGCGCGGCGAGTTGCGCAGCGGCGGCGCGGTGCGCGCAATCGAATCGGCCTGCGCCGAGGCCGAAGCCGACCTCGCCCGCGGCCTGGTCGAGGCCGGACTCGAACAGCAGCGCCGCGCACTGCGCCTGCTGCCGCAGGCACTGCATGCGCAGTGGGAGGCGGACGAACTCGTGCTCGCGTTCGAACTCGAAACGGGCGCATTCGCGACCACCGTGCTGCGCGAACTGGCCTGCTGGCAATGATCGCCACGCGCGGTGGGCCGGTGCCACGCGTCGTGCGGAGCATGTCAGTGGCCTGCGAAGCGACCTCACCCAAGCGGCTGGGTCGGCGCCCGTCATGGCCTGGCCCATGGCCCGGGCCACCTTCGCAGCGGCACCGGGTACGCCCGATCGCAGGTTGCCTGGTGGCGAGACGCCGTGGGTGATCGCGGGATACCCCGTGCCCGCGGATCCGCCCTTGACACTGTGCGGCAATCGTTACTAGCGTCACCGGTACGCAGGAAAAGATCTTGCGCCGCACGACATTCCGGGAACAC